>Ga0181595_10001418_pt1 | contig 25954 bp, 19 predicted proteins | sample 041ome_7_FD_145604 | JGI IMG/M metagenome (GOLD analysis project Ga0181595, IMG submission 145604) | Coastal salt marsh microbial communities from the Groves Creek Marsh, Skidaway Island, Georgia - 041401AS metaG (spades assembly) | ecosystem: Environmental > Aquatic > Marine > Intertidal zone...
GTTGCCGTAATAAAGGTCTAGTTTGATTTCTTGTGCACCAAGTCGAACGCTTGCGAGCAGAAGGATGAGCAGTAGTTTTCTCAAGACTCAAATGGTTTGAAGGTCTCTGGTGTCGACGCAATAATTTCCACCGTTTCCTTTGTAGTAGGATGTTCGAATTTAAGGCTACGCGCATGAAGGCATATGCTCTTATCTCTTTCTGCACGTCGCGCACCGTATTTCACATCGCCCTTTATGGGGTGGCCGATTGCGGCAAGTTGAGAACGAATCTGATGATGGCGCCCAGTATGCAGATCGACCTCTACAAGCGAATATCGGTCGCCGATTGTTAAGGTTTTGTAGGTGAGCTTAGCCTCTTTGGCACCTTCTTCAGGTTTGAGGAATGCCGTAGATTTATTGTTTTTCGGATTTTTCTTTAAGAAGTGGGTGAGCGTTTGACTCCCTTCCAAACGACCTTCAACAATGGCCCAGTACGATTTTTGCGTTTCCCGATTTTTAAAGGCGGCATTCATTCGTTCCAATCCTTTGGAGGTGCGCGCAAAGAGAACAACTCCTGTGGTAGGACGATCCAAACGATGGATAACGCCTAAAAACACATTGCCAGGTTTATTGTATTTCTCTTTGATATAGGCCTTCAGGAAATCGGGCAGAGGGGCATCTCCGGTCTGATCTCCTTGAACCAAATCACCTGCCTGCTTATTAACGGCAATCAGATGGTTGTCTTCAAAGAGTATATGAGGCTGCATGCTTGACTTAACTGGTGTAGCTTTCGTCTTCATTTGGGAAATCGACATCTTTTACGTCCTGAACGTATTGGCCAATTGCTCCCGTAATTTCATCGTAAAGGTTCAAGTATCTGCGCAAGAAACGCGGATGGAATTGATGCGTCATGCCCACCAAATCGTGAAACACAAGTACTTGGCCATCAACACCCGCACCCGCTCCAATTCCTATTACTGGTATAGTGAGCATCTCTGCTACTTCCTTTGCCAGGTCGGCAGGTACCTTCTCTAAAACGATACCAAAACATCCCGCTTCTTCCAATGCCTTCGCATCTTCCTTGAGCCTCAAAGCTTCCGCTTCTTCTTTTGCGCGAACACTGTATGTGCCAAATTTATAGATGCTCTGAGGGGTCAAACCTAGATGGCCCATCACTGGAATACCCGCCGTTAAAATGCGCTTGATTCCATCAATGATTTCAATGCCGCCTTCAACTTTCACTGCGTGTCCTCCGGTTTCTTTCATGATGCGTGTAGCCGAACGTAAGGCGCCCTTTGAGTCGCCTTGGTAAGAACCGAAAGGAAGATCCACAACAATCAATGCGCGGTCTACCGCTCGAACAACTGAACTCGCATGATAAATCATTTGATCGAGTGTGATGGGTAATGTTGTTTCATGACCGGCCATAACGTTAGATGCACTGTCTCCGACTAGAATACAATCTACACCTGCGGCATCTACCATTTTCGCCATGGTATAATCGTAAGCGGTAAGCATTGAAATTTTCTCCCCTTGGTCTTTCATTTGCTGAAGACTGTGGGTAGTTACCTTCTTAAATTCTTTCTTTGCGACTGACATCCTGCACGATTTTTGTGAATTATCTGCTGCAAAGAAAACAACCTAAGGCATAGGTTGTATTTTTACGACCCATGAAAAACCTCTTTCTCTTCATTATTGCAGCTTTTGCAATCACTTCCTGTGATAACTCACTACAAATCAACGATGATTACGATGTGCAAAACGTTGTTTATGGCCTCTTGGACAAGGATGATGATACACAATGGGTGCGATTACACCGCACCTACCTCGGTCAGGATGGACTTCTCGCAGGGGCGACCCATAGCGATAGTTTGTATTTCGATACAGCAGCCTTGTACCTAACGCAACTTAATGATGAGGGTAATATTATAAATACCTACGAGTTTTACCGAAAGGATACCAACATACTTGAACCGGGTACCTTTACTACGGATAACTACCGCCTTTATTGGACCGATGCACCTATAGATCCCGCCTTTGAATACCGCGTTAAAGGCTTCATCCCAGGCAATAATAATTTCGAGGCGATCACACCTATTGTTGGAAATGTGGAGATTACGAAGCCTAAGGGATTTCAAAAAGTAACCTTTGGTGTGCGCAATGCCGAGTTCGGTTGGGATGCTGCAAAAAATGCTCGAATGTATCAAGGGTATATTCATTTCCGTTACAAAGAAGCCCCTCGCGCTAACCCAAAGGATTCAGTAGTAAAAAGACTTACCTATACGTTACCGGTGCGCACCGGTTCAAATCTCAACGGGTCGGGCACGTTTATATCAGAACTTAGCTACGAATCGTACTATCGATTCTTGTACAATAATATTGGCCCAACGTCAGATTTGGTGCGTGTTTTCAAAGGTATAGATGTTGAAATTTGGGCAGCAGCGGATGATTATGCTACATATATTAATGTCAACCAGCCTTCACAAGGAATCGTTCAAGAAAAGCCAATGTTTACCAACGTAGATGGAGGCATAGGTTTGTTTTCCTCTCGCGGACGAGCCATTAAGAAGAATGTCAAACTCAGCAGTATGTCTATGGATAGCCTATGGCGAGGAATGCATACCTGTGGCATGGGTTGGCTGGACTTCCAAGGACTGGACAGTGTGGTCTGTGAAGACGGTTTTCCGGTTGTAATCAATTAACTGCTTACGGACAAGTTGTCATTTATTTCTGGCTCAAAAGGCACAGAATGACATTCTATTGTCGTCTAATGTGACAGATTGCTCTCTCATCATTCTTTTTTGGCACGTGGCATAACCCTTGCTTTATTGAGGTCGTACAAATAGAATACTCAACCTAAATAAATAAGTACAATGGGTAAAATCATAGGTATTGACCTTGGAACAACCAACTCCTGTGTATCTGTAATGGAAGGTAACGAACCAGTCGTTATTCCAAACAGCGAAGGAAAAAGAACTACCCCATCTATTGTGGGTTTTGTTGAAGGTGGTGAGCGTAAAGTAGGAGATCCTGCCAAGCGTCAAGCTATCACTAATCCTGAAAAGACAGTTTACTCTGTGAAGCGATTCATGGGGGAGAAGTTCTCAAACGTTCAAAAAGAAGCAACACGCGTTCCTTACAAAGTGGAAGGCGGAGATAATGATACACCACGTGTAAACATTGATGGTCGTCAATACACTCCACAAGAAATTTCAGCGATGATTCTTCAGAAAATGAAGAAGACGGCTGAAGATTACTTGGGAACAGAGGTAAGTGAGGCGGTGATCACCGTTCCTGCATACTTTGATGATGCGCAGCGCCAGGCGACCAAAGAAGCAGGTGAGATCGCAGGTTTGAATGTTCGTCGTATCATCAACGAACCAACGGCTGCAGCACTTGCATATGGTCTAGATAAAAAAGGCTTGGACCAAAAGATTGTAGTTTTTGACTGTGGTGGTGGTACACACGATGTTTCTGTACTCGAGCTCGGTGATGGCGTATTTGAAGTTAAATCTACCGATGGTGATACGCACCTTGGGGGTGATGACTTTGACCAAGTGATCATTGACTGGTTGGCAGAAGAATTCAAGGCGGAAGAGTCGATGGATTTGCGTCAAGACAACATGGCGCTTCAACGCTTGAAAGAAGCAGCTGAAAAAGCAAAGATTGAATTGTCTTCTTCTACTGCTACAGAAATCAACTTGCCCTACATTACGGCGACTGCCTCAGGTCCTAAGCACTTGGTGCGTTCATTGAGCCGTGCGAAGTTTGAGCAATTGGCGGCCGATTTGATCGAGCGTACTATTGCTCCAGCAAAGAGCGCCCTTCAAAATGCAGGTTACTCAACTTCAGAAATTGATGAGGTAATCTTGGTTGGTGGTACGACACGTATTCCTGCCATTCAAGATGCAGTGAAGAAATTCTTCGGCAAAGAGCCTTCAAAAGGGGTAAACCCAGATGAGGTAGTAGCCATTGGTGCTTCTATCCAAGGTGGCGTACTCGCCGGTGATGTCAAAGACGTTCTTCTTCTCGACGTAACGCCACTTTCATTGGGTATCGAAACCATGGGTGGGGTAATGACCAAGTTGATTGAAGCGAACACGACTATTCCTACCAAGAAGTCAGAGACGTTCTCAACGGCTGCAGATAACCAACCTTCTGTAGAGATTCACATCCTTCAAGGTGAGCGTCCAATGGCAGGAGATAACAAGACTATTGGCCGATTCCACTTGGACGGTATCCCAGCTGCACCTCGCGGTGTACCTCAGATTGAGGTGACCTTCGATATCGATTCTAACGGTATCCTAAACGTGAGTGCGAAGGATAAGAATACGGGTAAAGAGCAAAACATTCGTATTGAAGCTTCTTCTGGATTGAGCCAAGAGGAAATCGATCGTATGAAGCAAGAGGCAGAAGCAAATGCGGATGCTGATAAGAAAGCGAAGGAGCAGATTGATAAACTCAATGCAGCTGATAGCATGATTTTCCAAGTTGAAAAACAAATGAAGGAGATCGATGGTAAGTTGGCTGAGGATAAGAAGGGTCCTATCGATACTGCTTTAGCAGAACTTAAAGCTGCACACGCAGCGAAAGATGTTGCAGCATGTGATGCCGCCACTGAGAAACTCAATGGTGCGCTTCAAGCGGCAGCAGCAGAAATCCAGGCAGCAATGCAGGGTAATCAAGGTGGTGATCAAGGTCCAGATGCTGGCGGCGATGCTGGAGCAGCAGGTGGTGCCGATGATGTAACCGACGTTGATTTTGAAGAGGTGAAGTAAGCCTCGGATTAAAGGAGATAACAGGCCCCCGCATCGCAGATGCGGGGGCTTTTTTTATATCTTGGGCTCCACACTATAACACTCGAAAAACGTATGGATTTAGTTCAACTCAACGACCTGCTGGCCAAGATCGATGGATATATTGGTGGCTCCAGTTGGTTTGTCTTCGCCCTTCTAGGCACTGGGGTTTTCTTTACTATTTATTTGAAGTTTCCTCAAATCCGATTCTTCAAGCATTCAATTGCAGTGGTTCGTGGAAAATTTGATGAACCGGGAGCTAAAGGCGATACTTCACATTTCCAATCCTTGGCAACAGCACTTTCGGGAACAGTAGGGACGGGGAACATCGCGGGTGTCGCATTTGCCATTCACCTAGGCGGGCCTGCAGCACTTTTCTGGATGTTGGTGACTGCTGCTTTAGGTATGACGACCAAATTCGTTGAGGTTACGCTAAGTCATAAGTACCGTGAGTTTGCGGAAGACGGAACGGCTTCCGGCGGCCCTATGTACTACATGAAGAATAAGTTGAACATGAAATGGATGGCAACACTTTTTGCTGTTGCAGCGATCATAAGTTCGTTTGGTACGGGTAACATGCCTCAAGTGAACAGTATCGCCTCATCTTTGAAAGCGACTTTCGGCATTGAAGAGATTGTTACTGGTGCAGTATTATCTGTGCTTCTAGGCCTGATCATTCTTGGCGGAATTAAGCGTATAGCCAAGGTAACTGAGAAGTTAGTGCCAATAATGGCAATCATTTATATAGTCGGCGCCTTGTCAGTTATCGTGATGAATTACGAGAATATCATCCCTTCATTTATCAGCATTTTTGCGGATGTATTTACAGGTTCCTCTGCGGCAGGAGGGTTCTTAGGTGCATCGATTGCATATGCCTTCAATAGGGGTGTAAATCGTGGTTTATTCTCCAATGAGGCGGGTCAAGGTTCTGCTCCAATTGCCCATGCAGCGGCTAAAGCGGAACACCCGGTAAGTGAGGGTATGGTTGCCATTCTTGAGCCCTTTATCGATACCATTATCATTTGTTCTATTACTGGTCTAACTCTTTTGAGTTCAGGGGTTTGGAACGAAAAACATCAAAATGACTTTAGTTTTTCGGACATGGTTATCATGGAAGGTGAAGTAACTAAGGAAGTTCATGGATCCGCGTTGTATGAATACTTTAATGGATCAGAAACGGGATTGGATGTAGTACCAATAAATGAGTACACTGGAACCCTAGCGGTCGAAGAAGGAATCATCGTTTCTGGTGCCACTGTTTTGCATGCGCGCTCTATCGCAGAGGATGTGCAAGTATTTAAGGAGGGCCAATTGTTTACAGGCCTCATAGAGGTTAGTAATGGTCGTCTCCAAGATCAAAAAGGGTATACCTTCTCCGGGAAATCTCTCGTACACAGTGCGCCACTTACCGCAATTGCATTCAACAAAGGTTTATTCGGCGATTACGGCCAGTACATCGTTGCCATAGGACTATTGCTGTTCGCGTTCTCAACCGCCATTTCGTGGAGCTACTACGGCGGCAGAAGCGTGACCTACCTCTTTGGTGTGAAGTATGTGAATTACTACCGCATAGTCTATGTCATAGGATTCTTCCTTGCAGCGATTATTGATACGACCATCGTTTGGACCTTTGCCGGCATCGCAATCGCATTGATGACATTGCCTAACCTTATCGGTATCTTCATGTTACGGAAAGACATGAAGGACAGTATTGCGGACTATCGCTCCCATGTGAAAGAAGTATTCGGAAAGGATATTTAAAAGAGCTGGAAATCAAATTTTTAGGTGCTCGAACCCAAAGGGTTCGAGCACTTTTTGTTTTTGGTCGATTCAACGACTAAACCTTTGAGTAAACGAGTAGTCCTAGGTAGAATGCTTTATCTACATTAGTTACTTATCAGTTTTACTCATGAAGAGGTTTATTTTTTCGGTTATCGCAATAATTGGTTCATTATCAATTTCCTATGCCCAAACCAGTACAGACTCCACACAATATAATTATGGCGCTATCGGTGTTCAACAAGTTGCACCGGTCAACATCAACTCTCAGAGTTCCTGTGCCGACACCTTGGGTATTTCAATACCATCAGGCCATTGGATTTCCTCGATAGACGTGGAGTACACCATCAATACTACAGGTGGTTTTGGGGGTTCTGCGCCAAACGACATTGGGGTTTATCTCGAATTATCGAGTGAGGGTGCTAAGGAGGGGGCATTGGACTATGGAACCATTGGCACCAATGGATCTACTGAGACCATTACACGAACCATTAACGACTTTAACGGTGCAGTAACCGACACATTCCTCATATTCAAATTACATGCGTTCCGTCAACAATTTGCAACGGCCTGTGGCACCACGACGGCGAGTATTGCAGATAGTTCTTGGAAAATAATTGTGAATCATTATCCGGCCCCAACCTGTTACCAGCCCACCGACTTATCGGTAGATTGGACGATGAGTAATAAAGCCAAGCTGAGTTGGACCAGCGGTGGTGCAGCGAACTGGGAGGTGGAATACGGAACTCCGGGCTTCACTCCAGGTAGCGGAACACGAGTAGCTGCCTCGAGCAATCCTTTCGTGCTTTCCGGTCTTTCGGCTTCAACTACATACGAATTCTACGTGCGAGATTCATGTGGTCTTGGCGACGTGAGTATTTGGTCGACCTCTATTCTTGATAGTACGATTTGTGCCCCAATAACATTCACGACTAGTTATAACGAAGATTTTGACGGGACCGGTTGGTCTGAGGGATCCGGTTTTGATAATGACGGCAGTACTATTGGAAGTTGCTGGCAGCGCAGCCCGACCAGCCCGAATGGCGGACAAGGCTACGCTTTTGGAACAGGTACAGATAGTACGGCCACAGCGGGTACAGGTCCTAATGACGATAGAACAGGCGGTGGAAACTACGTGTATGCCGAAGCTAGTGGTGCGGCTAACCAAAGTGTCGCTACCATTACCTCTCCGCTCATTGATTTAAGCACATTGACTACACCCGAATTGAATTTCTGGTACCACATGGCTGGTGCTCAAGTGAACGAATTAAAAACAGAAGTATGGTCTCAATCCTCGGGTTGGGTAAATGTCGGTAGTATTAATGGCCCGCAACAGACTTCTTCTGCAGATACCTTCTTATTACAAACCTATACGTTGGCCCAGTTTGCCGATGATACCGTTTTAGTACGTTTTTCAGCCTCTAGAGGTTTTGGAACCGCAAATGCTGCAGATATCGCCATAGATGACTTTGGGTTTGAAGAGGCGCCAACGTGTCCAGATCCATCTTTACTAGCGGTGTATTCAAGATCTACATCTTCAATCACACTATCATGGCAAGCAGTGAACGCTGCAACTTGGGATATTCAATACGGCAGCCCTTCTGCCAATTTGGGTGCTACAGCGAACACAACAGTCAGCGTAAGCTCAAACCCGGGATCGATTTCAGGTCTTTCTGCAGGAACGACCTATAAGTTCTGGATTCGTGAGGTATGTGGTCCGAACGATAAGTCAGATTGGATAGGTCCAATTCTCGGAACCACGCATTGTACGGCAATCACTGCACCATGGTCTGAGGATTTTGATTCAACTACATGGACACCCGGTTCTGGGGTCTACAACGTAGGTGATGGTTTAGCAGCGTGTTGGGTCCGTACCCCTGAAAAAGACACACTACCGGCTTCACCATTAAGTTGGGGTGTCCGTTCTGGAACCACCACTACTGGACAGACGGGGCCGTTTACAGATGTGAGCGGTACGGGTAATTACATCTACACCGAAGCTTCTAGTGGAGCACCGAATCAAGAGGCTTTCATTGAGTCGCCGCTTTTGGATTTGAGCGGTTTGCTAAAGCCTCAGGTGACCTTTAATTACCACATGTTTGGGTTCTACGTTAATACATTAAAGCTTCAGGTTTGGGTAGATAGCACGCAGACTTGGGATACCTATTTCACTAAAACTGGTAGCCAAGGAAACCAATGGCAATATGAGGAAGTAGATTTGGCAGGATTTGCTGGAGATACCATTGTATTACGCTGGTTGGCGACGAAAGGAAACGGTTCACAAGGTGATATTGCAGTCGATGAAGTTGTGGTTAATGATCAGCCTTTGTGTCCAGAACCTACGCAGTTCGCACTATCTGGCGTTTCGGCAACGACGGCAACTTTTACCTGGTTGACTGGAGGCTCAACTACTTGGAATATTGTATATGGCGCTGCTGGGTTTAGCCCGAGCGGAGGTGGTTTGACGAATATTACTTCTACTACACATACTATTACAGGGTTAACGGCGGGTACTACTTATGATGCATATGTTCGTGATACCTGTGGAACCCTAGGCGCATCAACTTGGATCGGGCCTATTACGTTCAACACCTTGTGTGCGCCGTTTACGGCACCGTATACAGAGAACTTTGACAGCACCTCATGGGTGACGGGCGCGAATCAAACGCCGGGTCAGATTGATGGCTGCTGGCAGCGTAGCGATACGGTAGAATATTTCTGGAAGGCCGGTCCTCCGACCAACCATAGCAATAATACAGGGCCAAGTGGTGATCATACTTCCGGTAGCGGTGGATACATCTTTACGGAGGCGAATACCGGATTTGGGGGTGGATCGATCTTGACAAATTCCATTACCTCTCCTTTGGTGGATGTAACCTCTTTGACTACCCCAGAGCTTTCTTTCTGGTACCATATGTACGGATCCTTGATCAATAAGTTGGAGGTATATGTGCGCGGTGCAGGGGGGAATTGGACCCTAGAACATACCATTAGTGGTGCCCAGCAAAGTAATGCAACGGCAGCGTGGGAAGAGGCGATTGTGGATATTAGCAACTATGCCAATGATACCATTCAGGTCAAATTTACAGCATACCGTTACCAAGGATTTAGCAACCAAGTGGATATCAGCGTGGATGATGTGGATATTCACGAGGCACCAACATGTCCAAAACCAAGCAATTTAGCTGCTTCGAATGTGACCAGTAACAGTGTCCAATTGGATTGGACGACGGGTGGCGCAACGAATTGGTTGGTAAAATATGCTGCGGGTTCCATTGTGGCGGCAGGCTCGAATCCATTTACATTGACCGGATTGTCTCCAAATTCAACCTACGATATCTACGTTCGCGATTCTTGTGGAACGGGAAGTGTTTCGGATTGGGTAGGGCCTATTACTATTACCACGCTTTGCGGTATGGTAACCGCTCCATGGTCTGAAGATTTTGACGGCGTTTCGTTCGATGCATCTACTGGTGATATAGATCCCTGTTACACGACCAGCACCTCAACGACGTATTTCTGGCAGACCGGTCAAGGTCAAACACCGACCAATAACACAGGTCCAAACGGGGATCACACCTCAGGATCTGGAAAATATGTCTACTCTGAAAGTCAGTTCGCCTTTGGGGGTGGTGATTCAGATGCAGAATTCATTACTGCCGAGATCGACCTTGATACGTTGAGTACACCTCAATTGAGTTTCTGGTGGCATGGTGCGGGTAATAATATTGACCAATTGGAAGTTGATGTATTTAGCGGCAGTAGCTGGACGACGGAATTGACCATCGATGCATCAGGATATACACTTCAAGCTTCGCCAGCAGATGCTTGGCAGGAGGGTGTGGTTGACCTCACTTCTTATGTTGGTGATACGATTAAATTGCGCTTTGTGGCCTACCGTACCTCTTCAACAGGCTTTAACTCACTTACTGGAGATTGGGCCATTGATGATATTGAGGTGGATAATGCGCCGACATGTTTACCGCCGACCGTCTTAGCGACTACGGCAAATACAACGACAAGTGTTACGTTGAGCTGGACCACTGGAGGCGCCTCGAATTGGCAGGTGGAATACGGTCCAGTAGGTTTCACTCCTGGTTCAGGAACCATTGTAGCAGCAACTACGAATCCATATTCGGTTACGGGCTTAAGTGCCGCCACATATTATGACTTCTATGTTCGCGATTCTTGTGGTGCTACTGATGTAAGTGATTGGACGGGTCCAATTACCGCAGCCACGGCTTGTGGGACAGCTACTGCGCCGTACTTCGAAAACTTTGATAACGGTTTTGTAGGCGGCACTGATAGCAACCAAGGTCACAACATCGGCGCGACTATCAGTCCGTGTTGGTCACGTACGGATACCGATACGAATTACCGTTGGGGTGGACGCGATGGTGGTACAGCCACTTTTGGAACAGGACCGAATGGAGATCATACCAGTGGATATGGAAACTATGTGTATACTGAGGCGAGTTTCTCGACCGGTACGCCTGTGGCTACCTTGACCTCCCCAAGTATCGACCTAAGCGCCTTGACTACTCCTGAAATGCATTTCTGGTACCACTTGTTTGCACAAAATGGTTCTCAAGGAACACTCATTTGGAGTATTCAGGACGTGAGTGCAGGGACTTGGGTAGATCTGGATTCTATTTCAGGCAACCAGGGTAACCAATGGGTGGAAGTAATTGAGGACTTGAGCGCGTATGCGAACAAGACCGTGAAAATCAAGTTCACCTCCAAGAAATCCAGCGGTGCTACTTCACAACAAGGGGATATAGCGCTTGATGATTTAAGCATTGTGGAGGCGCCAACTTGTCCGGATCCCTCCGCATTGAGTGCTACTTCAACAGCTCCAACAGATGTTGAGTTGAGCTGGACCACGGGCGGTGCCACCGCGTGGCAAATTGAATACGGTCAAACGGGTTTTGTACCTGGAAATGGAACAATAATTAATGTTACCACCAATCCGTACACCGTGACGGGGTTAACATCGGGCGTGACCTATGATTTCTACTTGCGCGATTCTTGTGGTGCTTCTGATTTTTCTGATTGGATTGGTCCCGTGACAGCAACAACCTTGACCTGTGTAGGTGGATGTGCCTATGATCTAGAGTTGACTGATACCTATGGAGACGGCTGGACGGCCAACAACCCGGGTACGGTATTCCATGAATTGAAAATTACCGCAGGTACAACGGTGTATTCATTCACAATGAGCAATACTTCGGGTGCTTTAGGTTCAAGTGAAACCTTCTCATTCAATGTTTGTGATGGAGATACCTTGTATGTAGAGTTTGTTGATAATGGCAACTGGCAAAGTGAGTGTGGTTATGTATTAACAGATCCAAACGGTATCGTTGTATCCTCTGTAGCCGGCGCTGCAAATGCAAACCAAGCAGGTGCGATGACGGCTGGGGTCAAATACCAAGGCTCAGCAAACTGTTCATCTCCATGTCCAGCACCTGTAGCTGCGTTCTCATCTTCGGATACTTATTTATCTGTTGATTTTGATGCGACGTCTTCTACCGGCACCGGATTGACTTATGATTGGGATTTCGGCGATGGAAACACCGGTTCGGGTGACCTGGCTACGCATCTATATGCTGCTGGTGGAACCTATGTTGTTGATTTGACCATCACTGATTCTTGTGGTCAATCGGTGAGCCTAACGGATACCATATTGATCTGTGAGGAACTCATCCCTGCTGTTATTTATTCTCAGAACCAATTCACTGTGAACTTCGATGCTTCAGTGATACCAGGTGCAACTTCTGCCGATTGGGACTTTGGTGATGGGACAACAGGAACAGGACTTACACCTTCGCATACCTATGGAGGTTCAAATACTTTTGCAGTAGATGTAACAGTATATAATGACTGTGGTGATCAAGCCGACACAACCTTGTACATTACCATATGCGTGCAGCCAGTAGCGAATTGGACGGCAACAATCATAAGCGCTGGCGGTGGAGGTATGCAGGTTCAGTTCAATGGTACATCAAGTATCGGGGCCAATTCCTTCCAATGGAACTTTGGAGATGGGAACACCAACACCACATCGAACTACCCATTACATACGTATGCAACACCATCAACGGCTTATGTAGTTACTTTAAAGGTGTTCAATGCATGTGGAGATTCGGATACCAAAACGGGAATTCTAGGGGAAAACCTGGGAGTTGACGATGTTGATTTGGGACAATGGGAGTTGTATCCAAATCCGGCTTTAACCCAATTGACACTGGAAAGAAGCATAGCGATTCAGGGAATTATTACACTAACCGATGGATTAGGCAGAACAGTCCTAGAGCAAAAAGGTAATGGTTCTAACGTGCAACAAATTGATGTCAATGAATTGCCTGCTGGTTCCTATGTTCTTCGTGTAATTGGAGATGACGGCTTCTACCAGCAACGGATACAAATTGTGAAATAAGAAAAAGCCGCCCCTCGGGGCGGCTTTTTTTAGGTGCTTAAAATTTGGGCGGCCTCAGGCCTTTTTTACAAACTCGCTCTTCAGCATCATGGAACCAAATCCATCGATTTTACAACTGATGTTGTGGTCGCCTTCGACCAGTTTGATTCGGGAAACCTTCGTCCCTGGTTTGATCGGCTTCGGTGCACCTTTGACGGGCAAGGATTTAATAACGGTAACGCTATCGCCATCTTGCAATGGATTGCCATTAGCATCGAGTACTACTAGGCCTTGCGGCTGATCTTTTGGGTTCCATTCGTGACCACATTCTGGGCAGACCATCAGGGCGTCCATAGGGTAGGCGTAGACCCCTTTACATTCTGGGCATGGGTTTGAATCTGACATTGATTTAGGTATTAGCGGTTATTGAAGTTTTGAATATCGAACCATGGAACCGGCAAGTAGCGTTACAATAGCTATACCGGTAAAGGCTGTCCCGGGCGCATTGAGTTGAAGTGCAAGGTAGCCAATGAGCGCGCCAAATACGTAGCCCATATCACGCCAAAACCTGTAGGCAGATAGTGCTTTCGGGCGCCAAGAGGGATGGCTGTTGTTGCTAATGCCGACCAAAAAGGTAGGGTAGACCATGGCCGTGCCCAGTCCTAATAGGATGTAGGGCAGCCAATTGGTCGTGGCATTTCCAATGAAAAGTAACGCTAGGCCTTGCATGGACATGCCCCACCAAAGTAGGTTGCGGATTTTTCCGTTGTTGGACAAGGGGCCAGTAAATAATTGGCCAAGACCCCAAACTGCGGCGTGAATTCCGGTAAGAATCCCTACCGTTGTTAGTGATTCACCGTTAGCCAGCAGTAAAGAAGGTAAGACGGCCCATAAAACGCCATCATTGGCATTATTTACAACACCGGTCCAAGTAATGGTTCGCAGTCTCGGCTCGCTCCAGGTGGTCTTGACGAATATTTTTTCTTCATTGCGATGTTCATGCACTGCCTCGGTTTTCGCCTCTAAAGCAGCCCATGGCTGGGTCTCAGGGAGAATGAAAACGGTCATAAGTGAGGCCACCAGAACGATACCCATTGCTGTATAGAGAATGGGCGCAATCAAGCCAGTGGTTTCTGCGTAGAAGGCCGCAAAAGCTGAGGATAGTCCCACGGCCACATAGCCTGCACTTTCGTTTAAACCCATGGCGGTGCCACGGTGTTTCAATCCGACAATATCAATTTTCATGATTACCGTGGTCGACCAGGTAAATCCTTGGCTTAACCCAAGGGCTATGTTAGCGAGGATAATAAAGGCGCTGTCTCCAGAGTTCAATAAAATCAAGGGTGCTTGTAAGGCCATAGCCCAGCCCAAAAGTAGTGTTCGTTTCCGGCCGATCTCACCAATAAGTTTACCAGTGAATAGGTTTGCAATGGCTTTACTTAAACCAAAAACTGCCACCATCAAAAGGGCTGCCTCAGCCTCAGAAACGGCCCAGGATTTGGTCAGTTCAGGCAAGAGACTGCGTTCAAACCCAACCATGGCACCCACAAAGGCGCTCATCAGCACGAGTAGACCGAAGAGGCCGGCGTTTTCGCGCAGTCCTAGGACTATATGGCGTGTTTTAGTCATTCAAACGTTTGATACGAATGCCCACCCATGCATACACTAGGGTCATCAGTGGACTGATGAGGTTAAAGAAGGCATACATGAAGTAATCCCCCGTTGCGACTCCCAAAACCGAGCTTTGGTAAGCTCCACAAGTATTCCATGGGACCAAGACTGAGGTAACCGTTCCACTGTCTTCAAGTGTGCGGCTCAAGTTTTCGGGAGCCAATCCTCGCTCTCGGTAGACATCCTTGAACATACGTCCAGGAACCACTATGGCGAGGTATTGATCTGATGCGGTAACGTTGAGTACACCACAAGCGACGAGTGTACTTGTGATAAGTGAAGCAGAACCTCGCGCGAGTGAAACAATGGCGGTAGTGATGGTTGCTAGGAAACCGGCTGCTTCCATAGCCCCCCCAAAGGCCATGGCGCTTAAGATGAGCCAAACGGTGCCAAGCATGCCGCTCATTCCCGAGGTGCTCAATAAATCGGATAGAATTGGATGATCGCTTGAGATGGCAATGGATCCGTATACACTGCGCATGGCAATTTCATACATAGGGTACGTTCCTGCGCCCAATTGCTGCAACAATTCCCCTTGGAATACGAGTGCCATGATTAATCCTCCAAAGATTCCGATCGTAATCGCGACAAGGGCATCAATCTTACGGGCAATGAGGACAATTACACCAACGGGCACCAAAAATAACCAAGGGTTGATGTCGAAGGATTCCAATAATAAGGATTGAACCGTTGCAATCTCTGCAGCATCGATAGCTACATCGCCTGCATTCCAACCAATAACGGTAAACAGTATAAGAGAGATGACTAACGATGGAATGGTGGTGTAGAGCATGTAACGGATGTGCGTAAACAAATCTGTACCGGCCATAGCAGGTGCGAGGTTGGTCGTATCGCTCAGCGGGCTGAGTTTGTCTCCGAAGTAAGCACCTGAAATAACAGCACCCGCGACGATGGCGGGGTTGAGGCCAATGGTTTGGCCGATGCCCATCAAGGCAATACCTACGGTAGCAGTGGTGGACCAGGAGGAGCCTGTGCTAAGACTAACTAAGGCAGAGATGATGACGGCTGTAGGTAAAAAGAATTGGACATTGATCAAATCAAGGCCATAATAAATCATAGCGGGTACAATGCCACCGATGAGCCAAGTACCGGCCAGACCGCCTATAAGTATCAAAATGAAGATGGCTTGTGTGGTGTCGTGGACGTTGTTTTTAATCTTTTCAAAAACGGCTTCGACCTTTGTGCCATTTGCGATGCCGATTGCAGCTGCCACGAAGGCACTTAGCATGAGGATGACTTGGTTTGACCCGCTCAGGGCATCATCGCCGAAGACGTAGCCTACGTTGAACCATAAGAGAATCATGAGCACTACGAGCGGAGTGAACGCGAGTAAAATTTGGGCGGTTTTATTTGTTTTCTCCATAGTCCCACAAGTTACACATTAGGAATTTAGGCCTAACGACTTTGATCATACATACGCACGAAAAAATCGTATCGCTGCTTAGCTCATCGCTGTAATGATGTCCTGCTTGGTGATGATGTGTAAACCTTCGCCAAATTTGACCAATACTGCGCGGTGACCGCCTTTTACCATCTTGGCAATATCCTCAATGCTTGTGGTTAAGTCTACAACAGGGTAGGGAGCTCCCATTATTTGACCCACTAAAGTTGAGCTGGACGGATTATCAAGCATGCTGCTAAGTAGTGTGTGATCATCTATGGAACCCACCATTTCACCATTTTGCATCACAGGAATCTGAGTGATGTCGTGTGTTTTCATCAAACTCGCTGCATTACTGATCGGCGCGGTAGTGCTGACCGTGACCAGTGGTAAATGACTGTGCCCGTCGATAAGGTCTTTTGCGACCTTATTCGCTGGAGCTAAGTATCCGCGATCGCGCATCCAGTCGTCGTTATATACCTTTCCGACATAGCGTGATCCGTGGTCGTGAAAGAGTACCACAACCACATCCTCAGGGGTAAGTTGGTCTTTGAGCTGACGGAGTCCTTGGAACGCAGAGCCGCAGCTGTAGCCCAAGAAAAGGCCTTCTTTTTTGGCCAATTCTCTCGTTGCCAACGCCCCATCTTTATCAGTAACCTTCTCGAAGTAATCGATGACGGAAAAATCTACATTCTTAGGCAGGATATCTTCCCCAATTCCTTCAGTGATGTAGCTGTAAATCTCTTTTTCGTCAAACTCTCCGGTTTCGTGGTATTTCTTGAACACCGAACCGTAGGTATCGATTCCCCAAACTTTGATGTTCGGGTTTTGCTCCTTCAAATATTTACCTACACCAGAAATGGTACCTCCCGTGCCAACACCGACTACAAAATGCGTCACCTTACCCTCTGTTTGTTCCCAAATTTCAGGTCCTGTACTTTCGTAGTGTGCCTCGCGGTTACTGAGGTTGTCGTATTGGTATGGGTAGAATGAATTAGGAATCTCTTTGTTTAATCTTGATGCGACGCTGTAGTAGCTGTCCGGATGTTCCGGCGCCACATTCGTAGGACAAACGTATACTTCGGCTCCCATGGCGCGAAGAATGTCCATTTTCTCCTTGCTTTGCTTGTCGCTAAGGGTACAGATGAGTTTGTATCCCTTGACAATTGCCGCTAAAGCAAGCCCCATTCCCGTATTTCCTGAGGTACACTCAATAATGGTTCCTCCAGGTTTCAGGTCGCCTCGTGCTTCGGCATCTTCAACCATTTTTAATGCCATTCGATCCTTAACGCTATGTCCTGGATTGAAATATTCCACTTTAGCGTAAACAGGACATGGAAAGTCCTGAGCGATTTTATTAAGCTTGATCATTGGCGTGTCGCCAATAGTTTCTAAAATGCTGTTGTAAATAGGGCGCATGTGCTGCTTCTGTTTGAATTCGGTGCCCTAAAGATAGGGGCTGTAGCCTAATTAAATTGGATACTTTGAATAGGTTGTAAACGAGCAATCCAACGTACTGGTATTAAAAGAATGAAGTAGGCGACAAGGATGAAACTTAGGTTTGCCCCTACAATCCACGCCCAATCAAAGTGGATGGGTGCGGAAGCGATGTAATAGGTACTAGGGTCCAATTGGACCCAATCGAACCATTGCTGAAATGCACTCAGGCCAAGGCCTACCGCATTGCCGATGAGTAGCCCTTTTACCAAAATATTTAGACTTAGCCACTGGAATACCTGTAAAATCATGCGGTCCGGTGCCCCCATAGCTTTTAGGATACCAATCATACGAGTTCGATCAATTATTAGAACCAGCAGCGCAGTAATCAAGTTTGAAATGGCTACAATCAACACAATGGCCAAGACTAAAACAATATTCGTATCAAATAATGCGAGCCATCCAAAGATTGCCGGGTGGCGCGATTCCAACGAGCTTACCTGCAGGTCATAGGGAACGAGCGCATTCCAGTATGCACTCAATGTCGCACGTTGTTCGGGTGCATTGAGGTGGACAACATATGTACTGACACTATCGTTATTCCAGCCATTCAATCTTCGAACATCCACATCAGACATGAGAATATTTTGACGATCGAATTCATCCAAACCAGAGCTGTAGGTTCCGTAAATCTCCGTATTGATTAATCGAGGCAAACCACGCTCACCTTTCAGTAGAGTCAAGACCGCTGTATCTCCAATATTCAGTTGAAGCTTTGAAGCCATTTCTGTTGAGATCCAGCATCCGTACCGTGTGGTTATGGAATTGCCAGTAATTTTAAATTGTCTTGAAAAGTAGTCGAAGTTGTCGGGTGTAAATCCTTGAATTTGAACCCCTTCAAAAACATCTACTGCTGGGTTAACCAATAGAGAAGCCTTTTGCACTACAGGAAAAACGCGGTCCACATAGGGGGCATGTACTAGCGCAGCATATAGGCTGTCTTTTAATGCGATAGGGCGCCATTCTTCGGTTCGATTTAGCGAATAGGCTTGGACCGTAAAATCACCTTCAAGTTCGCGAAACTTGTCCATGATGGCATGCTGAAGGCCCTTTCCTGACGTTATGGATAAAACGACCAAGGCCATGCCCATTGCAGTTGCTGCGATGCTTAACTTTAGCAAAGGACCAATGACTTTTGACCCCATACTTTTTTGAATCTTCCGCGCTATGAAAAATGCCTCCTTCATCTTCCCGCAAGTTAGAACAACTCTCGCGTTAATCGGGACTCTACTGTTGAGCTTTTCTTCGGATGCTCAAGAGGCCTATGTACCCGGAATAGCACAGCCCGGAGCTTATTTCATGAAGCTCACTGAAAAATCCGTGGCGGTTGTAGCCAATGCCACTTCCTTGTTGCCCAACGGCACCCATACCGTGGACCATTTGATTTCGCTGAGCGTTGATGTTAGGCAAGTATGGGCACCAGAGCATGGGTTCAGAGGCGAAGCAGATGCAGGAGAGCATGTAGAAGACGGTCGCGATCCCAAAACAGGCATACCGATAAAGAGTTTGTACGGTAAAACCAAGCGTCCACCCACGGATTGGCTGGAGGGCTTGGATTGGGTGATCTATGATATTCAAGACGTAGGGGTCCGATTCTACACCTACAGTACGACTTTGAGCTACGTGATTGACGCATGTGTGGAAGCCGGTGTCCCGTTGATGATTATGGATCGGGGTAATCCAAACGGTCATTACATCGACGGTCCCATCTTAAAACCAGGCTTTGAGAGTATGGTAGGTTTGCACCCCATTCCGGTAGTTCACGGCTTAACCATGGGAGAATATGCTTCCATGGTCTATGGCGAGCGTTGGATGCCTTCGACAGAGAATGAGGAGTGGCGCACAGCCTTTGAAAAAAAAGGCGGCATAGAAGTTATTCGATGCATAGGGTATTCTCACAATAAGGTCTTCACTGAATTCCAAGTCCCTCCGTCACCCAATCTACGCTCTATAGCCGCCATCTGGCATTACCCGAGCTTGTGTTATTTCGAGGGTACACCCATTTCCTGTGGGCGGGGTACCGATGCCCCATTCACCCGTTTTGGTGCGCCGTGGCTTGATGGAGAAGGGTATGAGCATCGATTCATACCTGCACCAGATCACGGATCGAAGTATCCAAAGTTTCAAGGGAAGGAATGCGGTGGGGTCCAATTGCCTCAGGATATAACGACGGCCCCTGAGGAAATCGATTGGTCCTATTTGTTTAATGCCTATGCGTATTGGAAAGAAAATGCTCCAGCCGAGGCACCAGAATTTTTCAATGCGTTCTTCAAAAAATTGGCCGGTTCAAACGAACTACAGCAAGCCTTGGAATCTGGTATGAGCACGGAGGAGTGGGTGAAATCTTACCAAAAGAGGATGTGGTTTGAATACATCGATTTGTTTTCCGAATACCAGTTTTACCCCAGTTTGAGAGTTAAAACCAGTCCAGGCTATTTGGTAGAATAAAAAACCCCGCCTCGGGCGGGGTTTCTTTATGAATTGGAAACTCAGACTATTTCCAGCCTTTCATTTCTTTTTCGTAGCCGGTTCTGTAGGAATCAGGTGCTCCCATGTCCATTGCTTTTTTACCCTGCTTGAGGGCAGCTTTAGTATCGCCTGCCGCGTATAGAATTTTTGCTTTTACCCAGTTCGTGTACCAGTAATCTGGATCCAGTTGTACGGCAATCTCGATAGTTGCGAGCGCTTTTTCGTGATCACCTTGACCACTGTAGTAGTTTGCGGCATTTCTGTACGCACGTTTTGCATCAGAGAGCGCGCGCTCTACATTTTTACCACTTTCGCCATCAGCATCTACTCCTAGGTTAACACTTACTTCAGTGTTGGCCCATTCAAGGACTAATTCTCCACCCGATGTGCTCAATGATTTGAAGCCCATGGTAAAGCTTTCATCGAAGTCGCCAGTGGTCGCCGGTACAGTTGTGCGTAGCACATCATTTTCTTGTGCGTAACCAGTATTGCCCCAAAGGTTGGTTTGGGTAGAGAGGATGATCGTCCACTCTTGCTCACCGGGGATGGTGAACAAAGCGTATTCTCCAGCTCCAACATTATTGCCATTCATGGTGAAATCGGTTGTTGCACTTAGAATAACACAAGCATTTGCACCAGTACGCCAAACTTCATTATAAGGGACAAGATCTCCGAAGATGGCGCGTCCACGCGTAGCAGGACGACTATAGGTGATGCTAAAGTCCGTTAAACCTATTCTTTGGTCAACGGTAGAAGTAGGTGAGGGTTGCGGCAGCTCTTGAGCGTTCATCGGCAGGGCCAATGCTAGAATGGCGGCACCGAGTATCCATTTTTTCATGTGAGTTGTTTTTAGGGTTTGCCCTAAAGTAACAAGAAAAGTGGGTCGTTGGTTGATTAAAGCGCCATCATTTTTAGCGCGGCCACAGCGGCCTCTACACCCTTATTTCCGTGGATGCCTCCTGAGCGGGCGCGGCTTTGCTCAATGGTGTTGTCGGTCAAGACACAGAAGATGGTAGGAGCGTCGTAGCTGAGGTTCAACTCTGTCACACCGTAGGTTACACTTTGACAAACGTAATCGAAGTGTTTGGTTTCGCCCTGGATGACACAGCCAACCATAATGACGGCATCGGGTTCTTCTTGCTCGTGAATGCGCTTGGCGGCAAAGGTGAGTTCGACGGCACCGGGAACATCAACAGAAATGATGTGCTCCGGGTCTACACCATGCTCGACCAAAGTTTTACGTGCACCTTCAGCCAGTCCGTGGGTGATTTCGTGGTTCCACTCAGCACGAATAATGGCAACAACTTTCCCAGCTCCCGAAGGAACTGAGGAGTTGTTTGTACTGTCTAAATGCTGGTGGGCAGTTGCCATGGATTATTTCAAAGCAGCAATAACGCCGGCAATTCCTGAAGCTTGACGGCTGTTTGGGTATTCTGCTTGGATGCGCTCGTATAATTTTACGGCCTTACCATTCTCACCCAATGCTTCATACGCAAGACCTGCTTTCCACATGAAAAGAGGAGTGGTGAAATCATTGTTGGTTGCTTTGTAGGCTTTGTTGTAGAAATCTACAGCATCTTCCATTTGGCCCAATTCAACAAATGCATCACCGATAACACCGTTTGCCATTGCAGCGGTAGCAACATCATCTGCACTGTATTGGTCCATTTGATCAATGGCGTTTTCAAAATCACCTTGGTTGTAGTAGGCGATGCCCGCGTAGTAATGTGCACTGTTACCTGAAGGAGTGCCGCTGTATTCGTCCATGATGTCTAAAAGACCGAGGTATGCACCATTGCCATTTAATGCAAGGTCCATTGAATCTGTTTCGAACCATTTGATGGCTTTTGCCATTTCCTTAGCAGCTTCTTCTGCTTTTGGTTTTACAACGTATGTGTTGTAGGCAAATAACACCAATACTACTGCTACCACGGCAGCAACAGCTATACCTACCTGACGCGCGTTGTTCTCGAGGAACTGTTCAGTTCGGGTGAGGGTTTGTTCTACACTATCAAATCCTAGGTTTTCTTCAGTAGCTGGTTGTTGTTTCTTCTTAGCCATAATGCTTTTCAGTTGAGTCCGCCAAAAATAGTATAAATTTTGAACCTTAGAAGCCTATTTTTGTAGCTATGGAAAACCTTTTGGTCAAGCAATTAGAGCTCACACATTTTAAAAATCATCGTTCGTCCAATTGGACTTTTAATCCTAAGGTGAATATCATCTCAGGAAACAATGGCAATGGGAAGACAAATGTGCTGGATGCCTTGCATTTCCTGAGCTTGACGAAAAGTTATCTCAACCTTACGGACGGCCAAACCATCACTCATGGAGAAACCATGGCCCTTGTAAAAGCGAATATTGAGCGCAGGAGCAGTGCCCATTCAGTAGATCTCGGGTTGAAAAAAGGCCAAAAAAAGAAGATTCGAGTCGATGGTAAGGAGATCGAAAGGTTGGCAGATCACATCGGCTATTTGCCTGTGGTGATGATTTCTCCAATGGACCGCGATTTAATTATTGATGCTGCGGAGGTGCGAAGAAAGTGGATGGATACGACCATTTCGCAAAGCGACAATAGCTATTTACGCGCCCTCATGCAATACAATAGGGCGTTGTCACAGCGCAATACTACTCTAAAGTATTTCGCCTCGAACCGAACTTTTGATGCAGAGATGATTGCCCTTTACGACGATCAACTTGTAGATTTTAGTGCGCAAATCCATCAAAGTAGAAGTGAATTTGTTGCTGAGTTAACGCCACTTCTTCAACAGTACTATGAGGTGCTCTCCGGCGGTAAGGAAGTCGTAGGGATTGCTTACAAAAGCGCATTGCTAGGCTCTGATATGGCCCAATTACTGGAGGAAAATCTCGAGAAAGACCGCGTTTTGCAATACACCTCGGCCGGTCCACACCGGGATGATCTGACGTTTAAGTTGGGCGATCATCCCATTAAGAAAATCGGAAGCCAAGGCCAACAAAAGAGTTTTTTGATAGCCCTCAAGCTGGCTCAATTCGAAGTGAGCAAGCGCCATCTAAATATGCCGCCATTGCTGCTTTTAGACGATATTTTTGACAAACTGGACGAGGGAAGAGTTGCGAATCTTTTGCAACTTGTTAATACCGAGGACTTCGGTCAAATTTTTATAACTGATACGCACCCAGAGCGCATGTTGAAGTTGAGTGAAAATTTGAAATTGAACCATACTACTTTTGAAATAGGCGACGATGGCGAAGTACAAACCCTCTAACGAACAGAACATGAGCGAAGCTTTATCGCTGTTCTTGGAGCGATATCGCTTGCGTCGTGGCTTTGATGATACCCTAGTTTTAAATGCTTGGGACGAGGTCCTAGGACCTTCTATTACGAGGCAAACTACTTCAAAGCGCCTTCAAAATAAAGTGCTGATCGTCCAGCTTGAGTCTGCTGTGGTTCGTAAAGAATTACTGATGGTCAAGTCGAAGATCATCAGTTCAATAAATGAGCATGTGGGACGTGAGGCGATCACCGACCTGCATTTATTCTAATCTTCGAGCAAGTCCGGGCGACGTTCTTTGGTGCGTTTGTAAGCTTGTTCTTCCCTCCAAAGATCAATGGCTTTGGTATTGCCACTCAACAATATATCGGGAACCTTGTGACCACGAAAATCTTCAGGTCGCGTGTATACTGGGGGTGCGAGAAGATCATCTTGAAAGCTATCGGTCAATGCGGAAGTTTCATCGTTGAGCACTCCAGGAATTAATCGGATAACAGCATCTGTGATCACTGCCGCTGCGAGTTCCCCGCCAGACAACACGTAATCTCCTATACTAAACTCATGGGTAATCCAGTGGTCGCGAACACGTTGATCAATGCCTTTGTAGTGTCCACAAATGATGATCATATTGCCAAGCATGCTTAGCCCATTTGCATCACGTTGGTCGAAACGTTTTCCATCTGGGGTCATGTACAAAACGGCATCATAATCTCGCTCACTTTGCAACTTCTCGATGCAGGCGACAATGGGTTCACACTGCATGACCATTCCTGCGCCCCCGCCGTATTGATAATCATCTACCTGCTGGTGTTTGCCTGCTCCAAACTCCCGGAGCTGATGGCAATGCACCTCTGCAATGCCCTTGTCCGCAGCACGTTTAAGAATACTGTGAGAAAAGGGACCCTCGAGGAGTTCGGGCATTACGGTGATGATGTCTATTCGCACTATTTATTTTTTAAGTCCAATTTCAACCAAACGCTCATCCAAGTATTCTCCCGCTGTAATGTCGTCAAAAGCTTTCGGACGGCTTTCGCTGATGCATTGAGCAAGTGCATTCAATGGCATCTTACCGACTGGATGCAAGAAGAAAGGAATACTATAACGGGGCGATGCCCATTTTTCCTTAGGTGGATTAACAACGCGGTGGGTTGTCGATTTTAAATAACCGTTGGTGAGCCTTTGCAGCATATCTCCAACGTTTACTACCAAAGCTCCTGGTATGGCCGTTATGCCAACCCATTGGCCTTGCTTGTTCAATACTTCTAGTCCTTCAGCACTCGCACCCATCAGCAAGGTAATGAGGTTAATATCCTCATGCTGTCCAGCGCGGACACTGTCGCCCGGATCTTCAGTGATTGGAGGGTAGTGTATGGCACGTAAAATGCTGTTGCCTCCTTTTACCCAAGGTTGAAAGTAATCAGGGTCTAAATCAAGGTATGTAGCTATTGCACGGAGCATTTCGAGCCCGACATTCTCAAGTTGTTGGTAGGCTTGGACGCACGTTGTAGCGAGTTCTGGACGTTCGGTTACATGAACATTATCGTGGTATTCAGGGCCGTTATATGCAGGTTCAGGTTGTCCAACCTGCCAAAACTCTTTTAAATCTTTTGCAGCGATTCCTTTAGCGTGCTCACGACCAAAGCTCGTGTAGCCTCGCTGTCCGGCGAGCGAACTGATCTCATATAATCTTTTCGTCGCTGTATCTAAACTAAAAAAGGACTCTACTTCGGCGTATAGTTTCGCTTGCATCTCGTCACTGAAACCATGGTTTTGGATGGTGACGAAACCAATTTCTGTATATGCTTTTCCAAGGTCGGCAGCAAACTGCTTGCGTTGGTCTTCTGTGCCCTCGGTCCAATGGGCTAAATCTAAAGTTGGTATTAAAGCCATATCCCTGCGATTAGGTTATCAAATACAAAAATAACTACCTTTTAGCAGTCATTTAAATGACCACCCTACACTCTAGCATAAGTTATGAACCACACCACCGAAAACGAGCGCCTGCTCGACGATTTTCTGCGCGCCCGGGCCATTGAAGAGAAAATGTTAATCTACTTGCGTCAAGGCAAGATATCCAAGTGGTTCAGTTCTTTTGGACAAGAAGCCCTAAGTGTAGCAGCTACACATGCATTGGCCAAAGACGAATACATCTGTACCATGCATCGCAATTTGGGGGTGTTCATTGCTCGCGAGGTGCCCTTACTACGACTATTTGCCCAGTTTCAAGGAAAGCCTGAAGGTTTCACCAAAGGGCGCGACCGCAGTTTTCATTTTGGGAGTCAAGAACATCATATTGTCGGGATGATCAGTCACCTCGGTGCACAGCTTGGATTAGCTTGTGGTTTAGCATTGCGAGAGAAAATGAAAGGCACTGGAAAATGTGTGTTGGCCTTTACAGGCGATGGAGCCACCTCGCAAGGTGATTTTCATGAAGCCTTAAATGTTGCGGCAGTTTGGGATCTCCCGGTGGTGTTTGTAGTGGAACGTAACTATTGGGGATTGAGTACTCCTGAAGAACAACAATTTGTTTTCAAATCCTTCTTAGATAAGGGGCCGGCCTATGGAATGGAGGCCCGTTCGTTTAATGCGAACGACCTAGATAAAGGCGGCAAGGCTTTTGCTGAAGCAGCCGATTTTGCGCGCACACAACAAAAACCCATACTCCTAGAAGCTCGTACGTTCAGGATTCGCGGTC
>Ga0181595_10001422_pt1 | contig 25932 bp, 24 predicted proteins | sample 041ome_7_FD_145604 | JGI IMG/M metagenome (GOLD analysis project Ga0181595, IMG submission 145604) | Coastal salt marsh microbial communities from the Groves Creek Marsh, Skidaway Island, Georgia - 041401AS metaG (spades assembly) | ecosystem: Environmental > Aquatic > Marine > Intertidal zone...
TGAATTTGGAGCGGGCAACGAGGCTCGAACTCGTGACCTCGACCTTGGCAAGGTCGCGCTCTACCAACTGAGCTATGCCCGCATCCTGTTGTCAGTAATATGTACTCTTTACTTTGGTTGTAAAGAAGATTACTGAAAACACCGCTTCAATCGATTTTTCGTTCGAAGCGGCGCGCATTTTACAAAATTCCTTGGCCTTTGCAAGAGATTTTATTCAGGAATTTTGAAAAAATGTTTTTTATAAACTGCTAATTCCGCAATAGATTCCCGAATATCATCAAGAGCTAAATGACTTGATGACTTTTTAACCAGCTTAGTCACTTCCGGGTACCATCTTCTGGCTAGCTCTTTCACTGTGCTGACATCCAGGTTGCGATAGTGGAAAAAAGCCTCAAATTCCGGCGCATACTTGACTAGAAAGCGTCTGTCCTGGCCAATGCTGTTGCCACACATAGGTGATTTGCCTGCAGGCACATAATCAGACAGGAAGCTGATGGTCTGTGCCATAGCATCTGCTAATTCAACTTCACTTTCCAGACAGCGCTTGGTCAAACCACTTTTACCGTGAGTTTCAGTACACCACGCATCCATGCCATCTAATACAGCTTTAGGTGTTTTAATAGCAAATACAGGACCTTCAGCCAGTATATTCAGTTGGCTATCGGTGACTATAGTAGCCATTTCTAAAATGACATCCTGTTCTGGATCCAAACCAGTCATTTCCAGATCGATCCACACCAGATTATTCTCATTGCTCGCCATGCTTTATACCCTAGGTAATATGCAGCCAGTATTGCTGCTTTGTAACTTGCCCGAATAGCGGTATCATACTATGCCTTAAGCAAAGTAAAAACCGCCGTAGTCAGGCAACAGTAAAGATACAAGGCCCCAGTGACCAAGAAAAAGCATCTCAATCAACGCCAGCATCAACGTATAGCCGCCAATCAGGATCGTCGTTTAGCCAGGGCTCAGAATAAAACCAACAAACCAGAGCTGGATTCTGACTTATTGACTGAAGCTGAACATGGCTTAGTGATCAGTCGTTTTGGCCAACATGCCGATATTGAAGATAGCTCAGGCCAGATCTTTCGTTGCAATATCCGCCGCACTGTTAACTCTCTGGTGACAGGTGACAAAGTGGTGTTTCGACGCACTAAAGTGCCAGGCGGTGGCCCAGAAGGTGTTGTCGAAGCTGTTGCTGAGCGCGAATCCGTATTACTGCGTCCTGACTTTTATGATGGTTTAAAACCTGTAGCTGCCAATATAGATTTGATGATTATTGTCTCTGCGGTTTTACCTGCGTTTTCGCTGAATATTGTCGACCGCTATTTAATAGCGGCCGAAGCTATGCATATTAAACCTTTGTTATTGTTGAATAAAATTGATTTATTAACGGAAGAGCAACGTGCTGAAGTCGATCAGCAACTAGCGATTTATCAAAAGATTGGTTACGAATTTTTATTACTCAGTGCCAAAACCGGCGAAGGCACTGCTCAGCTGGATGCCTACCTGAAACAAGGTGTTAGTATTTTTGTTGGTCAGTCTGGGGTAGGAAAATCCTCTTTAGTAAATAACCTGTTGCCGGATATTTCCGCCGAAACCCGCGAAGTGTCGGAGAATTCTGGTTTAGGCCAACATACCACCACTACGGCTCGTTTGTACCACCTGCCTGACGGCGGCGATCTGATTGATTCGCCCGGTATCCGCGAATTTGCCTTGTGGCATTTAGAACCAGAGCAAATTGCTTTAGGTTACCCTGAATTTAAAGACTGGCTGGGACGCTGCAAATTCCGTGATTGTAAGCATTTAAACGATCCGGGCTGTGCCTTACAGCACGCTGTCAGTATCGGTGAAATTCACCCGGAACGTTTTGCTAATTACCATAAAATCTTGCTGAGTATGGCGCAGGATAAACCGAATTATTTTCAACCCTGAGGTTTAAATCCACTATGGATCAAGTCAAAATCGCATTGCAATACGTAATGCCAAAGCATTTACTGTCCCGTGTTGTTGGCTATTTGGCAGCAGCACGTTTAGGTTTTATCAGCCATGCGCTGATTAATCTGTTTATCAAAGCCTATAAAATTAATATGGCTGAAGCTAAATTTGAAAAGGCTTCGGATTACGCCAGCTTTAACGAGTTTTTTACCCGTCCGTTAAAAGATGGCTTACGTCCTATCGATACCGACGATGATGTGGTTTGCCAGCCGGTAGACGGTGCGATCAGTCAGTTAGGTGATATCGTCGATGGTAAGTTAATTCAGGCGAAGAACCACAATTATTCATTGCAAGCCTTATTAGGCGGTGATGCGGCGACGTCAGCGCCTTACGCCGGCGGTAAGTTCGCTACTATTTATTTAGCCCCTAAAGATTATCACCGCATTCATATGCCTATCAAAGGCACCTTACGTGAAATGATTTATGTACCGGGAGAGTTGTTTTCAGTGAATCCGCTGACAGCCGAAAACGTGCCGGATTTATTCGCCCGCAACGAACGAGTAGTCACGATTTTTGATACTGAACTGGGCCCTATGGCTTTGGTATTAGTAGGCGCGACTATAGTGGCCAGTATTGAAACCGTCTGGGCCGGCACTGTAACTCCACCTGCTGGTAAAGATGTCTTCCGCTGGACTTATCCCGCCACAGGACCACAAGCTGTTACTTTAGACAAAGGTGCTGAAATGGGTCGCTTTAAATTAGGATCCACAGTGATCCTAGCGTTCCAGGCCGGTCAGATTGAGTTTACAGACAAGCAATACCCAACAGCGGTGACACGCATGGGCGAGCCTTTTGCCGAGATAGTCTCTAAAGGTTAGATGATAGAAAGCAGAGCCCGGTCTCTGCTTTTTTTATTCCTCAGAGTTATGTGTCTGGCGACGGAGAATATTAATGCAAATTTTTGCCCATCGTGGGGCCAGTGGCTCTTATCCGGAAAATACCTTGCTGGCGATAGAGCAAGCTCTGTTGGCAAAAGCGGATGGCATTGAAATTGACGTGTTTTGTGTCGAAAACGAGCTGGTGGTGATCCACGACGAAGATGTGAGCCGCACCACCAATGGTACAGGCTTACTGCATAATTTTACGTTGCAACAATTACAACAACTGGATGCTGGTTCAGGCCAACAGGTTCCTACCTTATGGCAGGTACTGCAACTAGTGAACAACCAGGCCTTGTTGAATATTGAGCTGAAAGGTGCAGACACAGCAGAAACATTAGTAGCCCTGCTTAAAAAAGCGGAAACAGAACTTGGCACAAAGCCGGACAAACTGCTGATTTCTTCTTTTAACCATCATCTGCTGAAACAGATTCAAAACCACAGACCAGATTTAAAACTTGGCGCCTTAACGGCCTCATTACCTCTGGATTATGCCGCCTTTGCATCAGAGCTCGGTGCCTGGTCAGTGCATTGTGATAAAGGTTTTATCAACCAGCAGATGGTACAGGATGCGCATCAACGTGGCTTAAAAGTGCTGGTCTATACAGTGAACGACGCCTGCACAGCGAAAAAACTGCAGCAGTTGGGTGTAGACGGGATTTTTTGTAACTATCCACTGCAAGCCAGAAACTGGTAGCAGGTGATTAAGCTTAATGCTTGTGGCTGTCGCAGCTATGGCATTTATTGCACAGGCGGATATTTAAGATATGCGCCAGTACAACAAAAGAGGCACCAACAATCAAAATATAGTGCTCGTAGTCGTGGCCAAAAATGTCTTTTTGCCAGTAAATAAAACCACCTAAAAACAGCGAATAAAAAGGGTAAATCTTTTTATGGTAGCGATGAAAACCGGCAAATAGAGTGATAAAACCCAACACCATAGTGATCAATAAAATAATCCGCTCAAAGGCATGGTTGTGCCAGGCACTCAATCCCAATAAAGGCAACACAGGCAATAACACAGGTAGCATAATGCAATGAATAGCACACAAAGACGTGATGGCTATACCTACTTTATCTAATGTATTACGAACCTGGCTCAGCACGAATTAACACTCCGATTTTAAAGGAGTGAGATAATATAACAAATCAAAACAAAAACAAACCGCTCTGAGTAATCTTTTCGAACCCGAAGTAAAAAGCTCAGCGACTCAATCGGCATCAGACGTTGGCTGTGGCATAATGCGGAAAATTTTGGGGAGACACAATCATGGATCAATTACTGGAACAACTGGATCAAAACTTAAAAGATCTGTATCGCAAAGCTTTGGACGCAGACGCGATTTTGGATGACATCCAGCAACAAGGTCATGGCAAGTATCAGACCATTTTTGTTAACGACAAAAGCTTTCAGGTCAGCAGTAACAGATTTATGCCTTATTTAAGTGAAGCAGCCGAGCAAGTAGCAGCTATGCGCCAAACACAGCAGTTTAATACAGCCACTTTACAACGTGTGGTCAAACAAATTCAGTTGCTACACAAAACTCTGGCAGAGTTTCGTCAAGCAATCACAAAATAGCCTGTTTTTTAACTCGCTTATAAAAAATTATTCTAACGACACCAGGCCATTGCACTACTCTAACTAGGTAGAAGGAGTACGCCATGGCCAGCTTAACCACTTCAGTAGACAATATAAAACTGGAAGCACGACAATTCGCGCAGTCCGGCGGTCAAACTCGTTCTAATCCAGGCACTGCTTTAGCCAGACAATTAGAACCCTCGGTACAACAACTTAAACAGCAACAGCTGGCAGAAATTTTGCCTGAGCCACAGCAGCAAAAAGAAGAACCGCGACAAGACTCAATACGGGTAAGCAGCACGCTGGGAAAAGCGGCTTCCAGTGGTCAATTAAGTCGTGAGGAAGCCATGGCTATTTACAGAGAAATAGCTAACCTTTTGTAGTCGTATTTTGTTGATAAGAAGCAACTACAGGCATTAGAGTTTCTTTAAACCAACGCTCCAGCATCACCCTTTCATGTTCCAACGGACGATCGGCACGTACATTGCTGATCCGGTTCATAAAGCCCATGTCTTTGAGCTTTATATCTTTTTCTTCTGCCACTACAACCTTGTTTTGATCAAGCAATGTGTAGCTAAAATTGACTCTTGGGATAAAAATATCCTTGATCACGCGGATCTGTTGACCTGTCTGAGTCATCATATGATTCACGTCTCCCGCCAAATCTATATCCGTGACCACGACAGTCCAGCTGAAACCTTCAGGTAATTGTTTAGCCAAATCAGCAAAGATTTTATCGAAGCTAGCCATAGTGCGTTTTTCATAGCTACCCCGAGGTTCGTTGGCTGGTTTCATGTCCGTAAACTTTTTATAATCCTTGTATTCAACCTTTACCTCTGCGGCTGCAGCGGCTGTGATAACCAGCATAGAAAGCATCAATACACCAGATTTAATAAAACGCATAACTCACCTCTTTTCGTTTCTGGCAACCACTGATCAATCCCACCTATTGCGAGAGGGCAGTGACGCTAAATCTACTGCTACCAATATAGCTCAGTATCTGAGTTTGCCGAAGTGATTAATTGTGCGTAAAAGTGTTCAGATGTAACAGCTTACTGACATCAGCTGAGGTTCAACGTCCGCTTCCCCTCAAACAAAAAAACCGCCTTGTGGCGGTTTTTTTACTCTTAAACGACGTTATTAACCGGCACGGCCAGCACGTTTACGGTCGTTTTCCGTTAAGTGACGTTTACGGATACGAATAGATAATGGCGTTACTTCCACCAGTTCATCGTCATCAATAAATTCCAAAGCCTGTTCCAAAGCGTAACGGATTGGTGGAACCAGGTTGATGGCTTCGTCAGTACCAGAAGCACGTACGTTAGTTAACTGTTTGCCTTTTAAGCAGTTTACAGTTAAATCGTTGCTACGGCTGTGGATACCAATGACCTGACCTTCGTACACTTCTTCGGCGTGACCGATAAACATACGACCACGTTCCTGCAAAGAGAAAATCGCGTAACCAGCCGCTTTACCCGTCGCGTTAGAAATCAACACGCCGTTCATACGCTGACCTATAGTACCGCCTTTGTATGGACCGTAGCAGTCGAAACTGTGGTACATCAGACCAGTACCTGAAGTCAGAGTCATAAATTCTGTACGGAAACCAATTAAACCACGGCTTGGCATATTGAAGTCCATACGAATACGGCCTTTACCATCCGGTTGCATATTGGTCAGGTCAGCTTTACGCTCACCCATTTTTTCCATGATAGAACCCTGGTGCTGTTCTTCCACGTCAATGGTGACGTTTTCCATTGGTTCGGTTTTCACGCCGTCTTCGACGCGCATGATCACTTCTGGACGAGATACGGCCAGTTCAAAACCTTCACGACGCATGTTTTCGATTAACACGCCTAAGTGCAATTCACCACGGCCTGATACTTTGAACTTGTCACCATCTTCTGTTTCTTCAACACGTAAAGCTACGTTGTGTTTCAGTTCAGCATTTAAGCGATCCAAAATCTGGCGTGAAGTAACAAACTTACCTTCTTTACCTGCAAATGGAGAGGTATTGACCTGGAAGGTCATAGTCACTGTCGGCTCGTCAACTTGCAGCGCTGGTAATGGTTCCAGATTGTTTGGAGCACAAATCGTATCGGAGATTTTTAACTCGCCTAAACCAGTGAACGCCACTATGTCACCCGCGTTGGCTTCAGTGGCTTCAATACGCTCCAGTCCTAAGTAACCAAAAACCTGACCTACTTTCGCATTACGCTTAGTACCATCTGCACCCAAAACTGTCACTTGCTGGTTTGGCTTTAAAGTACCGCGCTTGATACGACCAATACCGATGATACCTAAGTAGCTTGAGTAATCCAGCTGAGAGACCTGAATTTGAGTATCACCATCCAGCTCAACAGCTGGTGGAGCTACGTGCTCAACAATAGCGGCGAACAAATCGTTGATATCTGTTTTTGGCTCGTTGTAATCAAGAGTCGCCCAACCATTGATAGCTGATGCGTAAACGATAGGGAAATCTAACTGCTCGTCAGTTGCGCCTAAGTTGTCAAACAGGTCAAATACCTGGTCAATAACCCAATCAGGACGTGCACCCGGACGGTCAATTTTATTCACAACTACAATAGGCTTTAAACCGTGAGCGAAGGCTTTTTGAGTAACGAAACGCGTTTGTGGCATCGGGCCTTCAACAGCGTCAACTAATAACAATACAGAGTCAGCCATAGACAATACACGCTCAACCTCACCACCGAAATCGGCGTGGCCCGGTGTGTCCAGAATGTTGATGTGGTAGCCATTCCAGCGTACTGAAGTGTTTTTTGCCAAAATGGTTATTCCACGCTCAGATTCCTGGGCGTTGGAGTCCATCACGCGTTCTTGTAATTTAGCTCTGGAATCAAAAGTGCCTGATTGTTGCAGTAACTTGTCAACTAAAGTTGTTTTACCATGGTCAACGTGCGCGATAATGGCGATATTACGCAGTTTTTCTATTGCTGAAGCGGTTCCGCTCATTGATATTTCCTCTGTGGCACTAGCTGACCATAAACCTGATTACTAGGCATTGACTAAAAGTTGTTCGAATTCAAGGGCGCATATTCTACTCTGTTTTTGTACAGAAAGAAAAAAATAACTTTGATCTTCGGTAGCTTTTTTTAAAACTATGTAACCAAACGAGTTATTTCAACGCTTTTAGGTGACAGTGCGATGAAACTTGCTATTTTAAATCAAAGCACCAAGCTGGGGCTCTTGCTTCACAATGAGGCAACATTGCACCAAATTAATGCAAACCCTAATTTCAACCTGAACAAACAAGAATAAAAGACTATAAAAATCAACACCATAAATATATGGCACAAGAATAGCATTTCATTTTGCAAAGCTTTGGCCTAAGCCAGCATTATAAAAACAGGTGCTCGATCGCACCCGTCAACAGCACAAACCGGAGGAATGCATGTCTGCATCTAAAGTACTGAGTTTTATCAAAGAGAACGACGTAAGATTTGTTGATTTACGCTTTACAGATACCAAAGGTAAAGAGCAACACGTTACTATTCCTGCCAGCCAGATCAACGAAGATTTCTTCGAAGACGGCAAAATGTTCGACGGCTCTTCCATCGCCGGCTGGAAAGGTATCAACGACTCAGACATGATCCTGATGCCTCAGGCAGACACCATGTTACTGGACCCGTTCTCTGAAGAAACCACAATAAACATTACCTGTGACGTGATCGAACCAAGCACTATGCAAGGTTACGAACGCTGCCCACGTTCTATCGCTAAACGTGCAGAAGAGTACCTGAAGTCTACCGGTATTGCTGACACTGTATTGTTTGGACCTGAACCAGAATGGTTTATGTTTGACGACGTACGTTTCAAAAATACGATGTCTACAGCTTTCTTCGCTATCGATTCTGCTGAAGCTGCATGGAACTCGGATAAAGTATACGAAGGCGGTAACAAAGCGCACCGTCCTGGCGTAAAAGGCGGTTACTTCCCGGTACCACCAGTAGACCAACACCACGATATCCGCAGCGCCATGTGTGTGGTACTGGAAGAAATGGGCCAGACTGTTGAAGCACACCACCATGAAGTTGCTACTGCGGGTCAGAACGAAATCGCAACTCGTTTCAATACGTTAACTAAAAAGGCTGACGAAACTCAGGTTTTAAAATACGTGATTCACAACGTTGCTAACCTGTACGGTAAAACTGTGACCTTTATGCCAAAACCTCTGGTTGGTGATAACGGTTCAGGTATGCACTGCCACCAGTCATTAGCAAAAGACGGTGTAAACCTGTTTGCTGGTGATAAATATGCGGGTTTATCAGAAACTGCCCTGTACTACATTGGCGGTATCATCAAGCACGCGAAAGCAATTAATGCCTTCACTAACCCTTCTACGAACTCGTACAAGCGTTTAGTGCCACATTTCGAAGCACCAGTAATGCTGGCTTACTCAGCCCGTAACCGTTCAGCGTCCATCCGTATTCCACTGGTACCAAGTGCGAAAGCACGTCGTATTGAAGTGCGTTTCCCGGATCCGGCGGCTAACCCGTACCTTGCATTTGTTGCTCAGTTAATGGCTGGTTTAGATGGTATTCAGAACAAGATCCACCCAGGCGATGCCATGGATAAAGACTTGTATGACCTGCCACCAGAAGAAGAAGCACTGATCCCTCAGGTCTGTGGTTCTTTAGACGAAGCTCTGGATGCACTGGATGCAAACCGCGCTATCTTCACTAAAGGCGGCGTCATGTCTGACGCGATGATCGATGCGTACATCGAACTGAAACGCGCTGAAGCTAAACGTGTATCTGTCGCAGTTCACCCACTGGAATACGAACTGTACTACAGCGTTTAATACCGCTTGTAAGATGCCTGAAAACCCGCGCCTGTCGCGGGTTTTTCTTTTTCAGCTATTTGAGATCCTATTCAGGACAGATTAGAGTGAAGAAAGGCCTCTCTATCACTCTAAGGTAGATATGAACAAGCTGGTGTGTTGTTTTGTGTTTTTCTGCAGCTCACTGCAGGCACAGCAGGTGTATCTCAGCGTCGATAAAAACGGAGTACCGCTGTATTCAGACCAAGCAGTGGCCGGCTCCAAAAAGCTGGAGCTGAAAGTATCATTGCCAAGTCAACCTACGCAACCAGTCGCTCAAATTACTCCTCTAGCCTCGTTAACCGAGAACGTAGCCTCTTATCAACTGACTATACTAACCCCAGCCATGGAAGCGACTGTGATCTCCAATCAAGGTGAAGTGCTAGTGCAAACAGAAGTACAGCCAACCTTAGCGGATCAGCACAAGTTACGGTTAGTACTGGATAACATTCAACACAGTCCACTGCAACAAAGTAGCAATTTCCGTATGCTCGGGGTGGAGCGAGGAGAACATCAGCTTCAGTTACAAGTAATAGATCAAAACGGCAAGCTAATTGCAGAGAGTACTATCACAACCTTTTATTTACGTAAAACAACAATAGCTTCACCAAAATAGTGCATTTTGACGGTTAGCCGTCCTATTTTACAGTACACTGTGAAATCAGAGCACCATTTTGGTGCAAAAGGTGCACACAGTGACCCAAGAACAAAAGACGATGGATTTTTCCACCACCGACTTTACCGATCAGCTCAGCACCGCCATTTTGGTGCTCGATAGCCAGCTACAGGTGCAGTATTTTAATACCGCCAGTTCGGCTATGTTTGGTGTGGGCGAAAAACGGCTGGCGCAGCAGTATTTTTTTACCTTATTTCAGTACACGGATCTAACCTCCAGTTTCTTTTTAACCGCATTGCAAAACCGGCAAGGTTTTGGCATCAGTGATGTACAGGCCGTATTACTGGATGGCCGACATATTTTGCTGGACGTGACAGTTAATCTGATTGAACAGCCCCATTTAGCCTTGATGCTGGAATTACGTCAGGTCGATCAACAGCGCAAAATCAGTCTGGAAAGTTTGCAACAGCACCAACATTTAGCTGCGCGAGAGCTGATCCGCGGTTTGGCTCACGAAATTAAAAACCCTTTAGGCGGTTTACGTGGCGCAGCTCAGTTGCTGGAAGAGTCATTAAATGACGATCAGAAAGAATACACTCAGCTGATTATTGCCCAGGCAGACCGACTACGAAATTTGGTAGACCGTTTACTCGGCCCCTACAAAGCTCCGAATAAAAAGCCATCCAACGTACATCAGGTGCTGGAACGAGTCAGCCAGCTGGCGCAAATGGACAACCCTACTCATGTGCAATTTCAGCGGGATTATGATCCCAGCATTCCGGATTTTTCCTTCGACCCTGAACTGATAGAGCAAGCTCTGCTAAACATAGTGGGCAATGCACAGCAGGTGTTGACTGAAGGCGGGCAAATCACCTTACAAACCCGGATCCTCAATCAGCATACCATTCACGGCCGCCGCCACCGTTTAGTCGCAGCCGTTAAAGTGATAGACAACGGCCCTGGTATTCCCGCTGAAATTAAAGACACTTTATTTTTCCCTATGGTCACAGGCAAACCCGGCGGTACAGGCTTAGGTTTGTCGATCGCTCAAACCTTAATTCACCAGCACGGTGGCTGGATTGATTGCGAAAGCTGGCCGGGGCAAACCGCTTTTACTTTGTATTTACCGCTCAATAACTCTGGAGAAGAACAATGCAGCAAGTAGTCTGGATTATTGATGATGACAATTCGATCCGCTGGGTGTTAGAAAAGGCACTGGCCAGGGCTGATATTGCCTGTGAAAGTTATGCGTCGGCCGATTTAATGTTGCAACGATTGCAGTATGAACAGCCTACCGTAGTGGTATCCGACATCCGGATGCCGGGCACAGATGGCATGGCATTACTGACTAAATTGCAGGAATTATCGCCTGAACTGCCCGTCATTATTATGACGGCGCATTCGGATCTGGACAGCGCAGTCAATGCCTTTAAAAAAGGCGCCTTTGAGTACCTGCCTAAACCTTTTGATGTCAACGAAGCCGTGTCGCTGATACAACGCGCTTTGGCTCATAGCCAGGCCAAACAGCCAAAACAGCAGGCTGTGGCACAAACTGAAGTACCCGAAATTATCGGCGAAGCTCCGGCTATGCAGGAAGTATTTCGCGCTATAGGCCGCTTATCACGCTCCAGTATCAGTGTACTAATCAACGGTCAGTCAGGTACGGGTAAAGAGTTAGTGGCTCATGCGCTGCATAAACATAGCCCAAGAGCGGAGCAGCCCTTTATCGCATTGAACATGGCCGCTATTCCAAAAGATTTAATAGAGTCTGAGCTGTTTGGTCATGAAAAAGGCGCTTTTACCGGCGCAGCCAATTTGCGCAAAGGTCGCTTTGAGCAAGCCGATGGCGGCACTTTATTCCTCGATGAAATTGGTGATATGCCATTGGATGTGCAAACCCGTTTGTTGAGGGTTTTAGCAGATGGCCAGTTTTATCGGGTCGGTGGTCATCAGGGCATTAGTGTGGATGTACGTATTATCGCGGCAACGCACCAAAATCTGGAGATTTTAGTGGCTGAAGGCAAATTCCGTGAGGATTTGTTTCACCGCCTGAACGTGATCCGTATTCAAATTCCGGCATTGAAGGATCGCAAACAGGATATCCCGAAACTAGCACAGCATTTCCTGCAGCAGGCGGCCCGCGAACTGAATGTCGAAGCGAAAAATCTGGCTCCTGAGACCGAAAAATTTTTAGCTCAGCTCGACTGGCCAGGTAACGTACGTCAACTGGAAAATAGCTGCCGTTGGCTGACTGTGATGGCCAGCGGTAAGCAGGTGTTGTTATCCGACTTACCGCCCGAGCTGACTACTGCACCTAAAGTGGTGGTTAACTCTACGGCCGGTGGTCAACAAAGCTGGCAAGATGCCTTAGCTGCCTGGGTTAGTCAAAAGCTCAATGCAGGTGAAGAAAATATACTGGCCGAAGCAGGACCGGAGTTTGAAAAGATTGTGCTGCAACAAGCACTGCATTACACCCACGGTCATAAACAAGACGCGGCTAAACGTTTAGGCTGGGGTCGTAATACGCTGACCCGTAAGCTGAAAGAGTTGAATATGGAATAGGGATGAGTTGTTCATCCCTTCTTGCTGGTAAATTCAGTCCGACTGAATAAAAAAACCGGTCAAATGCCACATCAATACATCTGACCGGCAGGAAATTGGTCTTTCGCGTTAAAAAGGCTCGAGCGCAATTTCTATGCTGGTGTAATACAACGAAGTTAAGCCTTCATAGCCAGAATCTGTCCCCACAAAAACCCAAACTCTCCCCTGCCCGTCACTGTACAAAGGAATACGTTCCTTGGTGGTGGTTTGTACTGTCTTTGCAGCAAATGTCGAGCCATCACAAGCCGCATCTTTGGCTGCCACATGACCTATGACTTTGGCTTGACTGCCAGACTGTGATTGCTGTCCTTTATCCAAATTCAGGTAATAACCTTCCTGCCTGGGCTCTTTATCACCATAACCAAACTTCAGGTACACACTTTCGCCCGGTGCGCCTCCTACTCCGGCGCAGTCCACACCAGCATTGGATAAAAATGTCAGCCGTACTCTGGCGTAATATTTAGTTGAAGGTTCGAGTCCGGAAAACTGATTCTTTAAATACATAAACAGATCGTCGCTGCGATTCATGCCTGACAGGTAAAATCCCTTTTTAGCCAACTCGCCCGGTAAAACGCGAAGCCCGGACTCCAACTGATAAATTGTTGCGTTATCCGCAGAATAATCTGAAAAGCCAGCAGTCCAGCCGTGACTGCCTGTATTGAAATCAAAATTAAAAGCCTTGTCTGCGCCGAGCAATTCCATATTGCATCCAGACAGCTGCAAACAACCCAAACCTACCAGTAAAGCCCAGTGCTTCATCACAGATCTCCTTCAGTTAGCTCTAGTCTAAGAACAACCAGGAAAAACCCTGTGACCATTTGTAATGGTTCGGTTGGCAAAAGTTACTGAATATCAGCAAAAGGTAAAACCAGCCACTCAAAGCAGCTGGTTCGAATACGACTGAGCCACGCTGAATTAAAGCGGAAAAGGTTGTTCAATACTGATGGCTGGTTCAGTAAACCAACGTGGACCTGAGGCTGTCATATAAAAATGATCTTCAAGCCGTACGCCAAATTCACCTGGTACGCAGATCATAGGTTCGTTACTAAAACACATCCCTACAGCCAGTGGCGTGTGTTCATTGCGCACCAGATAAGGGCCTTCGTGAATATCCATCCCTATACCATGACCTGTTCTGTGCGGTAAACCAGGCAAGGCGTAATCCGGCCCTAAACCATAAGATTCCAGCACTTCACGAGCCGCAGCATCCACCAAACCACAAGCCATTCCAGGTTTTGCCGCCGCAAAAGCTGCCGCCTGAGCCGCCTTTTCAACAGACCAGATGTCACGTTGACGTTTTGTTGGCTCACCAAACACATAACTGCGGGTAATATCCGAGACATAACCCAATAAACGACAGCCGGTATCAATCAATACCATATCGCCCTTTTCAAGGTATTTTGGTGTTTTCACCCCATGCGGGTAGGCAGAATCTGGCCCAAATAATACGATACAAAAGTAGGAACCGCTGGCGCCGACTTTGCGGTGGGCTTGATCAATAAAAGCTTCAACTTCAGTGGTACTTATGCCTTCATACAAGATGCTGGCAACGGCTTTATGGACTTCTAATGTCATATCCATAGCACGCTGCATAATGGCAATCTCAGCCGCTGATTTTTGTGCCCTGCAGCCTTGAGTAATAACTTTGCCGCTGACGATCTGCTGCTGTGGATTAGCCTGACGTAAACCTTCGAAGATAAAAAACGCACTGCTGTCATCCAGCGCCAGCACTGGATCGGTTTTAGAGCAGCTGTGTTTTAACGCGCTCAGCAGCAGCTCGTAAGGGTTTTCGTGCTCGTGCCAGCCCAGCACTTCGCCCTGAATCACCTGAAAACCTGCCAGAGTCGGGATTTCAAAGACTGGACTAATGTAGACCAGCTCGCCTTCTGCTGGCAACAAAGCTCCAACCAAACGCTCACTGGCGTACCAAAGGGTACCAGTAAAGTAACTTAAATTAGTACCCGCATTCAGGAATAAAGCATCTATACCCTGCTGCTGCATTAGCTGCTGTGCCTTGTGAATACGGGCCTGATACTCAGCGGCGCTGATGGCTTCGACGCCCGCGATCATAGGTTCTAAGCTGTCCAGCGCTTGTTGTTTGGTTTTCCCGCCTATCTGACTCATTCTCTGCTCCGCTATTCTGTTGATAGTTCAAAGTATGCAGCTGTGATTACATGAATTAAAATGATATAAATTCAACATATCATGAATTGGATTCATCCATGTTACCTCCACTGAAAGCACTGCAAGCCTTTGAAGCCACAGCACGACTAAAAAGTTTTAGCAAAGCGGCAGAACAACTTTATGTTACTCAAAGTGCAGTCAGTCATCAGGTGAAACTGTTGGAAGACTTTATTGGCCAGCCTTTGCTGCTGAGACAAAATAAAAGTGTCGAGCTGACCCAGTCCGGCGATATGTTGTATTCAGTGGTGCGGGACTGTTTTGTCCGGCTAAATTCTGTGACTCAGCATTTACTCAATCAGCCGCCTGTCCAACTCAAAATTCTGGCACAAACCTCCATAGCTGTAGAGTGGCTGGCTCCCCGTCTGGAGTTGTTTAAACAACAACATCCGGAGTTGGATACCTTGTTGGATATGGCTTCGATGGCAAATAACGCCGATCCTGAGCTATACGATATTATCCTGGGCACCTGGCCTGCTCCGGCTGGTTTTGTCAGCCGGCAACTACGAACTGAGTTCTGGTATCCGGTGTGTGCTCCGGCTCAGTTTCAACTATTAAAGACGGACAACGCAGCTGAATTACTGCATTACCCGCTTTACAGTTCAGAAACCGGGGAAGACTGGCAATTATGGTGTCAACATCAGCAGCTACGCAGCCCAGCGGCTATGCAACTGCGTTATGTCAATCTGGCATTATTGGCGACAAAAGCTGTCACAGCGGGTAGTGGCTTTGCCTTGTCGAATGACTTTATCGCTGGCACAGCTTTAGCCAGCGGTCAGTTGGTGGCATTACGCCAGTTCAGCTATCAGCTGCCCTGGGGCCAATATCAGTTGCATTACAAAACCGACAGCATACAAAGCACCGCTGTGGCTCATTTTATTCAGTGGCTGACAGAACAACTACGGCCAGTAGCTGCTTAAAACTCAGTACGCTGCGCATAAGCTCGCCAAAACATCACGCCACAGACAAAGAAGACGAATGCCAGTACCAGCGGCAGACTGTTCCACTTGTTCATTACGATGATGTTGTTTTCCGGCCACAGCAGTTTTTTGTTGGTCGCCGAAGTGCGCACACCGTGAATTAAGAAGTCTCCGACTTTGTTTTCAATAAAAAATATCAGCTGATTTTCCCTGTTTAAAAAGCCATACAACTGCTGGGTATTGTCGCAATCCTGTCTGCCTTGCAGCGGTAACCACTCCGTCGACAAGCTGCTTTTTAGATAAATAATGCCTTTACCGGCTAAATCAGCATCACAGTTCATGCCGCTGAGGACCGCGGGTACCTGCAATAAATCTGAGCCATCACTTTGCACTGTGTATTTTGGAAAAAAAACAAACACAGCCACTGCAGCCGCAGCCAACACAAAACTGCCCAGGCTGGTCCACTTTAACTGCGCAAGGCTCCAGTTCAAATACGACAGACTTTTTTTCATAACTCACCCCAAAACGCAAAAAGCGATAAGTTAGCAGTGTCAAGCTGGTAAGGAAAGCACGGCGTGAGGATCGTGAAAGAGTAAGTGCAGCTTTAGCAATAAAAAAACGGCAGCCTGCATCAGCAGACTGCCGTTTCTCAGCTGTTTAAATTAAGACTTAGCTTCCGCTCTGGCCTTAGCTTTTTCCTGCCATTTTTGCTGACGCTCTGCTAATTTAGCTTTCTGCTCCACTGTCAGCACTTTATGGATCTCAAACTGTAATTTAGCGCGGGCCACTTCGTGATCCAGTTTGTCTTTCTGCCTGGACTCCAATAAAGCCCGCACCGCCGCCTCGTCAAAAGTATCTGCCTGCACCAGGGCTTTGAGCTGCTCCATTTCTGGTTTTAGTTCATCGCGTTTTGGCATGCTGGCGCGGTGTTGTTCCATTAGAGTTTTAATTTGATCTTTTTGTGCCTCCGTTAAATCCAGCCCTTTTAAGGCTTTCATATGAAAACCAGCTGCCGGGCCGTCGCCTTCATGACCACGGTCAGGGCCTGCAAAACTGCTGATGCTGGTGGCAGCTAATAAACCACTGAATACCAATGCAATCACTGTAGAATGTTTCATAGTGTCTTTCCTCATTTGCCTTGTTCGGCTTTCGTTGCGACAGTGATAGCTTACGATACCCAATGCAAAGCAGCGCAAAGCCAACGTAAAGGTTGTGTAAAGGACTGCAACAAGTTTGCGCTGTCTTTTACACTGGCAAAAAATGCTCTGGAGCCAGAATGACTTCTATATTAATGATTGATGACGATGTAGCGCTGACCCAACTGGTGGCGGAGTATCTGCAACTGGACGGTTATGAGTTTAAAGCTGTGCATCAGGGGCCTGAAGGTCTGGAACTGGCCAGATCCAACGCTTTTCAATTGGTGCTGCTGGATATCATGTTACCGGGTATGGATGGCCTGACGGTATTAAAACAGCTACGCCAATACAGTTATTGTCCTGTACTGATGCTGACCGCTCGGGGGGATGAAATAGACAGGGTGGTTGGGCTTGAACTCGGTGCAGATGATTATCTGGCCAAACCCTTTAGTCCCCGTGAGCTGGTGGCACGCATCAAGGCGATTTTGCGCCGGGTTGAACTGATCCAGCAACAGCAGCAACCTCAACTGGCGTCCTTGCAAGTGAATAGTCTTAGACTGGATAGCGCCAAACGCCAGATTTTTGTGGAGGACAATGTGCTGGTACTGACCGCCACTGAATACCAAATTCTTGAACTGTTGATGCGCCATGCCGGAGATGTAGTCAGTAAAGAAGATTTAAGTCAGCTGGCTCTGGGGAAAAGATTGCAACTGTACGATCGCAGTCTGGACATGCATATCAGTAATATCCGCAAAAAAATTGCTCACTACGATGAGGCTGAGAAAATTCAGACCTTAAGAGGCTTAGGTTATGTCTTGCTGGAAGGCGAATAGCGATGAACTGGTCCCGCTGTAATCCGGTGAACTATCTGGCTGGCCGAATTTTTTTGTGGTTTTGGCTGGTGCTGTCTGTAGCCGTGGCTGGCGCAATTTTACTCGCCAGAGGCTGGCCTGAACAAACTGAAATACGGCGTTTACCTCACCCTGTCGCAGAGCAATTCAGGCACCTGAAAGAACACTTTCAGCCTTTTGCCAACCTGACGACCTTACAACGCGATTTGGAACGTAAATACAAAGGGCGTTGGCTGATGGTCGATGTGGACAGCAATCAGTTACTCAATCCGGACGCTTTGCCCTCAAACTTTGATCCGAATTGGCTGACTGAACTGTCGCAACTGAACCGTCCGCGTTTACTGGTGCACAAAAATACCTATGTGGCCGGACCCTTGCTGACAGTAATTTCAGACAAAAATATTGCGTTGTTTCAGTTAAAACAACGATCTGAACAAGCCTGGTGGCAACTGCATGCACTGCCGGAAGGCTCATTACTGACTTTGCTTCTGGCCGTATCGGCGGTAGCCAGTCTCATTCTGGCCTTGTCGATCACCCGGCCTTTACGTGAACTCAGCAGCAGCCATTTAAAGTTTGCTCAAGGAGAACTGGACAACAGGGTGACCGCCCTGGCTGCCCGTAAAGATGAACTGGGTGATTTAGGCCGGGGCTTTAATACCATGGCGGCCCAGATAGAAAACCTGATCCATAATCAGCAGCGCCTACTGCGGGATGTGTCGCATGAATTACGTTCTCCACTGACCCGCTCGCAATTAGCCCTGGCATTGCAACAACGTCAAGGTGACCATCCGCAATTGCAGCGTATAGAAATGGAGTTGAAACTTTTGGATCAACTGTTGGATGAGTTATTAACCTTCAGTCGCCTCGATGCAGGTCAGTACCCGTTGGAAAAACAGCAGTTGGACTTAACAGAACTGCTCAGCGCTATTATTGAGTTAAATCAACTGGAGGCCGACGCAAAACAACAACAGGTACAGCTCAATGCACCTGAACAGTGCTGGTTGGCCGCAGATCAACGTTTATTGGGCCGTGCTATTGAAAATGTGCTGCGAAACGCTATTAAATACAGCCCGGCAGAAAGCTTGATTTTATGCACGCTGAAGCAACACGAACAACAGCTCGAATTGCTGATCCAGGATCAGGGGCCTGGTGTACCGGAAGAAAGTTTATCGCAAATTTTTGCGCCTTTTTATCGGGTATCGACAGTACGCGAACATCAAAATGGTACGGGCCTTGGCCTGGCGATAGCGGCCTCAGCCATACGGCAACATCAGGGCAGTATCGAAGCTTCTGTACCTGCAACAGGCGGTTTATTAATACGGATTTTGTTACCTCTGAGCCATTAAGGATCTTTGATTGTCTGCACCATCACATAAACCTTTGACTGCCAGTTTTACCGAACAGCAACTGGCACAGGCTCAGCCTGAATTACAAAAGTTCTGGCAACAAGGTCTGCATCAATCCTTTTTAAGTGTTGACCAGACGCAGATTTGTTACAGCTGCTTCCGTCACCCGGCGCCACGCGCTGAAATAGTGCTGTCTCCCGGCCGTATTGAGGCAGCGCAGAAGTATCAGGAATTTTGCTTTGATTTGTATCAGGCAGGTTTTACTGTGCATTTGATTGATCACAGAGGCCAGGGGTTGTCGGACAGGATCAATGCAGATAGGCATTTAGGTGATGTGGCTGATTTTCAGCACTATGTGCAGGACTTCGCACTGTGGCTAGAGCAGCACATAGCGCCAACACAACAAGCTCCGCTCCTGGGATTAGCGCACTCCATGGGTAGTGCTATTTTGTGCCGTTATTTGCAGCAATACCGTCAGCATGGTTTTATCGGGGCAGTATATTGTTCCCCAATGTTTGGTATTCAAAGCAAGCCTTTGCCAAAAACAGTAGCAACAATACTGGTGAGCCTTATTACAACACTGAATAATTTATGCGGCAGACAAAGCAGCTACTTTCCGGGTCAAACCCCTTATCAGAATAAAGCTTTTGCCGGCAATCATCTGACTCACAGCCCTGTGCGTTATCAGCTGTTTCGCCAGCTGTATCAGGCCCAGCCACAATTACAACTAGGCGGAGTATCCAGTCGATGGTTACAACAATCCCTGCTCGCCATCAAGGCGTTGCAACAGGCAGCCGCTCTGACCTTGCCTCAATTGATCCTGCAGGCAACAGAGGATCCTGTGGTAGACAACCAAATGCAGCAGCTGTATCAGCAGAAACACTCAGAGCAAGGCCAGCCTTGTGAATTGGTACAAATTCAGGGCGCCTTGCATGAAATTATTTTTGAAACCGACCCGCTACGTAACCAGTTATTTGCGGCTCTGAACCGTTTTGTGCTTCAGCTCGGACTCTGAATAAGGCTCTGCATGAATAATAACTTCGGCTTGTTTGTATAAAGTCATCAGCTGCTGCTCAGCTTTATCCACTATGCTATGAGAGGCCAATAAAGATAAATCATCCTTAAGCACCAGACGTAATTGAATAAATACATGGGGCCCAGCCTGACGGGTTTTTAGTTGCTCTACAGCAAGCACTTCAGGCTGAGTCAGTAAAGCTTGCTCTATTAGTAACAACTGCTCTTCAGGTAATTGTTCGTCCAGTAAATGCTGTAGCGCCTCTTTTGCCAGTTCGTATGCGCTGTAGAGTAAATAACCACAGATCAATATGGCCACCAGGTTGTCCACCCAAAGTAAGTTCTGACTGGCGAAAAATAGCGCCACTATCACCAGCAGGTTCATTAATAAATCACTGCGATAATGCAGTAGATCAGCCTTGACCGCTAAAGAGCCAGTGCGCTTAATGATCCAGCGTTGAGCCACAACCAAAGTCAGGGTTAACAATGCACAAAGCAGTGTTATGCCCATGCCCAATTCCAATTGCTGTACGACTTCTGTCTGGTGAAAACGACTGAACGCCTGAGTTAACAACAACACCGCTGCGCCAGTTAAAAAAGCAGCCTGTAACAAGGCCATCACAGCCTCCGCTTTGCCATGACCAAAACTGTGATTGTCATCGGCAGGACGCAACGCATACCTGAGCACAGCGAAATTCAATACTGAGACCAACAAATCCATAGAAGCATCGGTAAAAGAGGCCAGCACCGAACTGGAATTGGTTGCCAGTACTGCGCTGAACTTCAGCAACAGAATAGTAAGAGCTATGGTTAACGTCAGGTAGCCTGAACGTTTCACCCACAGTTGGTAATCTGTAGTCCTTGTTTTCTTCGTATTTAAACTATCCATATGCGCCTCTTTCATCATCAGCATCCATAGGCATTGTACGCCAATTTTGTTACACTCACAGCGCTTAAGAATTTGGAAATCATCATGCTAGACATAGTGTTATATGAACCTGAAATCCCGCCTAATACAGGCAACATTATTCGTCTTTGTGCCAACACTGGCTTTCGTCTGCATTTAATTGAGCCATTGGGGTTTGCCTGGGATGATAAACGTATTAAAAGAGCGGGTCTTGATTATCACGAATTTGCGGATGTGAAACGTCATGCAAACTTTGCGGCATTTTTAACGGACGTTCAACCAACCCGGGTCTTTGCCTGCACGACTAAAGGCAGCCATCACCATAGTGATGCGGTTTATCAATTAGGTGATGCCTTGGTCTTTGGCCCTGAGAGCCGTGGTTTGCCTGCGGATCTGCTGGCGACCTTACCTAAAGAACAGTGGCTGCGCATTCCAATGACGCCTGATAGTCGTTCGATGAACCTTTCCAATGCAGTGTCAGTATTTGTCTATGAATCCTGGCGTCAATTGGGTTATCCAGGCGCAAGGCCTTGAGTTTGCCAGGCTGAAAAGCATCAAGCTATAGTGTGACTTAGCTTGCTGGCGTATCCATATAGTTAATAAAGATGATCCGGAGAATGAATTCAGATGCTGCAGCGTTGCTTTAAATTTTATCTGGCACTTTGGTTAATCTTTTGCAGCAGCGGTCTTCAAGCCTATTTGCAAGTGCAACCCGTGGTGAACTCCCGTCAATCACAGCATCTGGCCATAGAGCTATTTACTCAGGATAACTCTGGTTTGTTATGGTGGAGTACCAGTACTCAGTTGCATCGTTTTGATGGCCATGAACACCAGTCTTATAACTTACCCAAGGAACTACAGACTCAGGCTTTAGTGCAATTATTGACGCTGAATCAACAGCAGTTATGGCTGGCCAGTATGGATCAACTCTGGCTGTTTGAACAAAACACAAGTCAGTTCCGTCAAATTTGGCAAAGCAAGCAGCCTATTAAAGCTTTATTTCTATCCGACAGTGCCGTACCGCTGATTTTAACTGAGCAGGAAATCTGGCAATGGTCTGCAGCGACTGATCATGCAACTCTGCTGTGGCGCAATAGCGTCGCCTCAGCTTGGGTGCAAGGTGTCAGTGATGGTCGCTCGTTGTGGTTATGGTCCAAAGACGCCCAATTAACCCGTTATGACCTGGCTAGCCAAAGCTGGCAACACTATCCGCTGAAGCTGCCACAGCAAACAGATTTAGCTTTAGGTCCGGATCAGCAGCTCTGGTTGTTGGTACAGAACAAGCAACTCTATCAGTTAAAAGACCAACAACTTCATGAGCTTACCCCGCCAGATCATTTTTATGCGACAGATCTGGAAGTCGATCCATTGGGACAAGTCTGGCTGCTGTCTCCTCAACATTTGTATTTGTACCAGCCAGCTGAAAAAACCTGGCAGACCCAACCATTGGTCCAAGCCTGGACTGAGTTATTTGCCGACCGCCATCAGAATATTTGGCTGGCTGACACGGCCGGAACTTTAGCATTAGCGCAGGTTTCAACTCTGAGCATGCAGGCGATTGAAAAAGTACAAATCTGGGATAATAAAAACCGACTCTGGCAGATAGCGCAGCACCAATTAACTTTGCAGTCAGGAGGTTCTGATCCAACACTCAGTCTGATTTTTCCTTTCGCTCCTGAACAGGTCAGAAAGTTCTGGCAGCAACAGCAGCAGTATTTTGTCTGGGTAGACCGGCAAATCTGGCGTTATGATGCAAAAACGGCAAACTGGATTGCTCTGGTCCAGCAGCCTGTAGTGGATATGACACTTGCTGAAGAAAAATTCTGGTATCTGACGGAGCAGGGCTTGTGGCAGTGGGAACACTCAGGCCAAAGCGCTGCGTTACTCAGCGCGGAAACAAATTGGTCATTTGTGCGCTATCAATCCGGACAACTCTGGTTATCTGGCCATGACGGCCTCTACTCTTATCAACTGACAGAACAGCGCTTGCGTAGCTACGAATTTGCGCCTTGTAGCGCTACGCCTTGTCTAGATCCCCGTCAGATCACGGATTTGCAGTCTGAACCACAAGGATTATGGCTGCTAACCCCGGATCAACTGTATTTTTATCAACCTCAGCACGATCAGAAGCTGAAGTTAGCCCTCCAAAAGCAGTGGCAAGTCCCCTGGCAGCAACAGCATATGCTCAAACAGGATCAACAACTCTGGCTTTGGTCCAGACAACAGCTGAGTTTGTTGGATCTGAACAACAGCTCGGTGGCACAATGGCAATTGAATCAAGGTGAATACCTGCTGCCCTTTCAGCCTCAAGTCATCGAGCAACAACTACTGCTCAACAGTTCCATTAATCACTATAGGTTACCGCTGCGGCAATACAAAAACTCTGAGGTAATCAATCCATTACGCCTCGACCTCATCACTGAAAACGGACAACATCTGAAGCAAAAAGAGCATCAGCTGTTTATTGACAGCTGGGGACCTGAACTGGAATTTCGTCTGAGCCATTATCCGGCTTCAGGCCAGCAATGGAATTACTTCCGCTATAGTCTGGATAAAGCTTCGGCAGTACAACTGAGCTATCCTCAACGCCATTTTAAACTGCAGCTGGAAAATAGCGGCAGCTATCAGTTATCTATAGAAGCGAGTCGGGACGGCCTGAATTGGCAACAGGCTGGTGACTATCAATTACAGTTTAATCGTTACTGGTGGATCCAACAGAGCTGGCTCTGGTTGATGTTGTTTGTATCCGTGTTGATGCTGGCATTATTGTTATGGCGTTATCGTGCGCATCAAAAACGTTTGCATCAGCAGCTTGAGCAACAATTGATGATCAGTTCCCTGTTTGACAATACTCAGGATGCGGTCTGGCTCGGTGACGAACAACTGCGGATTGAAAAAGTAAATCAGGCCTTTTGTCAGATCACAGGTTTTGACGCTAAACAAATAGAGGGCCAAATTCTGCAACTCTACACAGCTCAGGGTCACCAGACTGAGCTACTGAAGACCATAGTGCAACAGCTACAGCAATTTAGCTTCTGGCGGGGAGAAGTCTGGAGTAAAAAAGCCAATGGTGATAGCTTTGCCTTATCTCTGGCTATTACCTTGTTATCAGGTAAGGGGACACAGGAACCAAAACTTTATCTGGCTATTTTCTCTGATGTGACCAACCGTAAACTGAATGAACGGGAACTGCGTAAGCTCAGCACCAGAGATCCGCTCACCCAATTACCGAACCGGGCTTTATTTCTGGAACATCTGGATAGAGCCTTTTTTAGTTGCAGCAGCCGCTTTCCTCACTTTGCAGTGTTATTAGTTGATTTAGATCGTTTCGCTAAAATTAATGACTCCTTAGGCCACGATAGCGGTAATCAGTTGCTGAAAATGGTCGCAGAACGTTTACAAAAACAATTACCTGCGGGTTACGTTCTGGCGAAATTAGGGATCGACGAGTTCGCTATTCTGGTGCCGTCTCATTTCAGTGTTGAGCAATTTGACCTGTTGTTAAACCGCCTGAGCCTGCAATTACTGATGCATATCCGTCAGCCCCTAATGCTTGGTGATCTGGAAATTACTCTAACCGCCAGTATCGGTATAGCGGTTTATCCCGATGATGGCCGTTCTTCAGATATATTGTTACGAAGTGCCGATACAGCCTTGCACCATGCCAAACAAATGGGCCGTAATAATGCGCAGTTTTTTAATGACAAGATGCTGCAACGCACCCCTGAATATCTGGCGCTGGAGAGCGATTTATGGCGTGGTATCAATCAAGGTGAATTTAAGGTGGTGTACCAGCCTAAATACAACGTAGGCAGCAACACCATAGTAGGTTATGAAGCCTTATGCCGCTGGCATAACCCAGTCAGAGGCATAGTGTCTCCTTTGATGTTTATCCCTATTGCTGAAGAAAATGGCGTCATTATTCAACTGGACCGGCTGGTCTTCAGCCAGGTCTGTGCACAGATCCAACAATGGCAACAGCAAGGCCGGATGCGGGGCCGGGTTGCGGTGAATTTGTCAGTGCAACAACTGCAACAACCTGACTTACTCGACTTCTTACAGCAGGAGTTGCGGCACTATCAACTGGATGCCAGTGTACTGGAACTGGAAATCACCGAAACCGCTATGATGCGTGATGCAGAACATTGTCTTGAGGTCATGCATCAACTCAAGGCTATGGGCTTTACCCTGGCATTGGATGATTTTGGTACCGGCTATTCGTCTTTGGGTTACCTGAAACGTTTCCCTATCGATACTTTGAAAATTGACCGGGCCTTTATCAAGGATATGGATACGTCCGAACAAGACCGTAATATCACCGCTACTATTATCCGGTTAGCAGGCTATCTGAAAATTGCAGTAGTGGCTGAAGGTGTAGAAACTGAAATGCAGGCCTATTTGCTGCATGTGATGGGCTGTCAGGTCGTACAAGGTTATCTGTTTAGCCCACCAGTGCAGCCAGAACAAATAGCAGCGTTACTGGATAAAGAGCCAAAGACAGAGAGCCCATATTAGAAGCCAAACAGCAAAGGAGTGAGCCCCCAGGAACATAGATTACTATGTGACTGGGGCGAGAGAGTGCAGGCAACAACGCTGAGGCACCAAATACGACGGGTATTTTATTCGTCGCGTTTTTCGCGGCCGAGTAAGTCCATCGCCGCTAACCGGGCATCTTTACCCTGATACAACACCTGATAGATTTGCTCGGTAATAGGCATCTCTACACCAACACGTTGTGCCAGATTAAAGACTTCTTTGGCATTGCGATAGCCTTCCACCACCTGACCTATGGTCGTCATGGCTTCGTCTACGCCTTTGCCTTCACCTAACAACAAACCGAAACGTCTGTTACGGGATTGATTATCTGTGCAGGTTAAAACCAGATCGCCTAAACCAGCCATGCCCATAAAGGTTTCTTTTTTTGCGCCCAAAGCACAACCTAAACGGCACATTTCTGTTAAACCACGAGTGATCAATGCTGTACGGGCATTGGCACCAAAACCTATACCGTCGGCCATACCAGCGCCTATAGCAATGACATTTTTCACTGCACCACCGAGCTGTA
>Ga0181595_10001424_pt1 | contig 25882 bp, 25 predicted proteins | sample 041ome_7_FD_145604 | JGI IMG/M metagenome (GOLD analysis project Ga0181595, IMG submission 145604) | Coastal salt marsh microbial communities from the Groves Creek Marsh, Skidaway Island, Georgia - 041401AS metaG (spades assembly) | ecosystem: Environmental > Aquatic > Marine > Intertidal zone...
CGGGATCATCACACTGATATTGACCCATGGTGCCTTCCACTTCTGGATGACCTTTGTGACCAATCAGGATCACTTCGTCACCGGCTTTGCAGTGGCGCGTAACCTCTAGGTGAACTTTAGTCACTAAAGGGCAGGTGGCATCAAAAACACGAAGGTCGCGTGCAGCAGCTTCTTGGCGTACCGCTTGTGAAACGCCATGTGCGCTAAAGATAACGGTATTGCCATCGGGTACTTCATTGAGCTCATCAACAAACACAGCACCACGTTCACGTAAGCCATCGACCACAAATTTGTTGTGTACAACCTCGTGACGTACGTAGATAGGCGCACCGAATAAATCGAGTGCACGCTCGACAATCTCTATTGCGCGGTCGACACCAGCGCAAAATCCACGTGGGTTGGCGAGTACAACTTGCATCTTAGTTCTCGATTGAGTCCTGAATCATGGTTGGGTCGGGTAAGCCTACATCCAAAATCTTTACAGTGAAAACCACTTCGTGTCCCGCCAATGGATGATTAAAGTCGACCATGGCATGTGTGTCGGTGATCTCACGAATGACGCCCATGGTTTCTTCGCCATCAGGCAGCGAGAAGGTCATGATCTGATCAAGCTCGGGCTTAGCTTCCATAAAGTCGCTCAATGGCATCTCTTGCACTAAAGAGGGGTCTGGCTCGCCATAGGCTTGATTGGTGGTCAGCGTGAGTGTTTGCTCATCGCCGGCTTTTAAGCCATACAGCGCGATCTCCATGGATGGCTGAAAGGTTTTATCACCCATGTAAAAGCTCAGCGGCTCGTCATCAAAGGTAGATATCGCAGGGGTGCCATCCGGCAGCGAGAGTGAAAAGTGCAGGGTGACGGCAGAGCCAGGAATGATTTCTCGTAACTGACTCATGATTGAGTCTCCTGTGCGATAGCGCGTAATGTGGGTGTGCTCAAACCAAAGTTATCGGCATGTGCAATTGCGCGCGCTAATCGAGCAGGTGCGCTACGCCCCATACACTTGTGTTCAAGATCACCTTCGAAGGCTTCGAGCATGGCAGCGATCAGTGCATCACGATCGTAGGTTTGCTCGGTGAGTGCTTCTTGGATATCAATAACATCGTTTGCAACGTCGCGAGCGAATGCTTCATGTTCTTTCCAAAGTGTGCCGACATCACCGCCGACGCGAAGACCGGCGATATTGGTGGTCACGATGTAAACATTCTTAACCACTAGCTCAAAGTTCATTGCCTCAGCGGAAGCAACGGAACGAGCAGGGATGTCTAGTGCGTTGAGTGCATCAACAAGCAATTGAGCTTGAGGACCAAACGCAGGAGACGGAATCAGAGGCTTTGAGTCTTGCCCTTTCTTCTTTTCAAACCACACCGAAATAACCGTGGGGTTATCGATATGTGCGTAGTCTTTAGGTAGTAACTCGTTTTGTAATAGCGCCAACTTGTCAGACCATTGAGAATGAATGTTCTTCATTGTGTCTTGTAGTGTGGCTTCGCCAACTGCAACGAGAACGAGTTGAGGATCAGAGAGCTCGCTTGCGAGTGCGTTGATGTCGGTATCTCGGGTAACTGGATATACGGGATAGCCAAGGCGCATAAAACCGCGGGCAAACACGCTGCCCATCTCGCCGATACCAACGACGACTATTGGTGATTTGTTCATTTACTCAATGCCTTTTTGCCAGGTCACTTCGTTGCCGCCGTCACGCAAAACCAACGTGCGTGCGATGACAAATAAGAGATCGGACAAACGATTTAAATAGATCAATGAGTGAGAGTTTACCGTGTCTGTGTCGGTGAGATGAATAAGGGCGCGCTCCGCTCGGCGACATACTGCACGTGCTTGATGACATGCGGCACCGCGATGAGAGCCACCGGGCAAGATGAATTCCTTGAGTGTAGGTAGATCGGTATTGAGCTGATCAAGCCAGTTTTCTAGGCGCTCAGTCCATTCGGGCTTGGCAAATTCGTAGCCTGGCATGGCGAGCTCCCCGCCGATATCAAATAGTCGATGCTGAATCGATTCAAGCATCTCATCGATACCCTGAGCATCCCCGGGTAATGAGCGAATGAGACCAATAAGCGAATTGAGCTCATCGATATCGCCCATCGCTTCAATGCGCGCAGAATCTTTTCGTACACGTTCACCGCCTGCTAAGCCGGTCGTGCCATCGTCGCCTGTACGTGTATAGATTTTGGTTAAGCGGGGCATTGGTTACTCGAAGGTATATTTTGCAGTTAGCATGAAGTTTCTTTCGGGTGCTGGGTAATACCCATTGATTGCTGTCGTGCCACTCCAGGATGTTGCGCCACTTGAGTTGTATTTTTCGTTCGTCAAATTCTCAACTTTAAAGCCTAATGACCACTCTTTGAAATTATGTGAATAGTTGTAATCAAAAGTTTTGTAACTGTCTAACATTGGACTTTCATTTCCAAAATCAGATGTTAAATATTGTTTACCAATCCATTTTGAATCAATGCTATGGGAAATATTACTAGATGGTGTCCAAGTTGCACCAAAACTAAATGTTTTGTTTGCGACTCCGGGTGTTTTTTTGCCGCTATGAGTTCCACCAGTGATATTTGCATCAATAAATTCTGCTCCAAAAATGAGTTGTAAAAAGTCCGTTGGAGAATATTTGGTATTGATTAATAATGAGTCTTTGGTGGTTTGGTCTAAATTGAGATTTTTTATTTCGTTATAAAAATATGCCCCAGGGTTCACGCATGGCCAGCAGCTATTAACAGTTGTACTAGTAATTTCATTCTTGAGTTCTAGTCTAGAGATGACGGCGTCAAAATTAAACTTATCCTTAATAAACTTTCCTCCAAGCTCATAGGATATGCCAGTTTGGTTTTTTAGTCCGATATCACCACTAACAGTGTTTGTCTGCTCGTCAATTTTCGCAAACCTGAAATTCTCATCAGCTCTGATGAAAATATTTGTATTGGGGTTGAGGGTGTAATTTAAGCCCAAGCTATTAACAAACACTTCATCATCATTTTTTACATCACCATATGTAACGAGTGAGCTGTCTTTTCTTACGATGTGATTATCGACGGTAGAGTATCTAGCGCCATAAGTGGCGGATAGTTTTGGCGTTACGGCATATTCAAGTTGCCCATAAGCGGCACGAATATTTTGATCGTTCGTATCTGGTCCGAAGCGTGTTGAAAGCTCGTAGCTTGAGCTGATTAGGTCGATACCGTAGGACGCTAAACCAAATGATGTGTTAGAGGTTATGTGGGGGCTAAATTCAACCGTTTCCTTGTATTGGTGCCCCGGGATAGTTTCTCTTCCAGACCTATAGCTTGTTAGAAACGTTCTGTGAACTTTCTGATAGCGCATAGAGGTATCTAAATTTGAATGAGAATCTAATTTTGTTTTATGTGTGGCTGTTAAAGTGGTTGTTTGATTCTCTGTGAAATCGGCGTCAAAGTTACTATGAGATTGTTTTCTATTTAGAAGAATTTCATTTGCATAAAGTGATCCCGGGGTTTCCAGATGGTCATTTAGTGACTGGAGATTAAAGTGGGTTTTATCAACCCCTTTTTCAAAGGTCAGATCTAAATCAATTTTTTCAACATCTGTAGAGTTGTGATCTCTGAAGCCATCACTGGTTTTCTTGTAAGCATTTATGCCCATGCTAATTGAACCAAAGTTTATTGTGTTTCTTTGAGTTCTAGCGATGCTTGCTTGTGTTTCTTTTGTGTTGAAGCTACCGATGGTTTGTTTAACGGTGCTTTGGTTTCCCATTGATGCTTTGGTAATTATGTTTATTAAGCCACCTACTGCTTGATTACCATAAAGTACACCTGAGCTGCCTCTGATTATTTCAATGCGCTCAATATTCTCTATATTGATAGTGTGCAAGTTCCATACAGTCGCGTCAGTTGTGGTGTTTATTTTTTGATTGTTTATCAGTATGGCGACGTTAGATTGGGAGGTTTCACCGAACCCTCGCATATCTATTGTTGCGTTACCGCCACCACTAGAAGTATCAGAGACTTGAATGCCATTATGGTTTTTGAAGAGCTCATAAAGATTTGATGCTCCACTTTCAGCAATCTCATCAGCGCCAATAACAGTCGTTGCTGCTGGAATACCCAGCCCTGGCGTTTCAGAACGATTGCCCGAAATAAAAATCGTGACCGGCTCAGCAATAGCTGTCGTGGTAAGTACTGCAAACACCGCAACAGAAACTAACGTCTTCATTTTTTGCCCTTAGATGCATCCCCGCATCTTTTGGTGCGCGGTGGATTTTGGGCAAAGCACGTCTAAGCAGATATCGATCAGATATCCGCATGTCTTCACCCGGTTGCCCACCGCAACATGGTTTAACTACTAAGTTCGGGCCGGTATCCGGACTGACACGCGAATAAAGTACTTACGCCTTCCCAGATCGAAATCCAGTGGCTGTTGTAAGTACGAGACGTGATCACCGTTGCGGGGGCAGTGTTGGATTGAATCCGGTGGATGTCACCAACTTCCCGTTTAACCTGAGGGTAAGAAACCTAAGGCACCTCGAACGAGGCGCGGACATTAAAGAGTAGAGAGAGGGGAGTCAAGACCAGTGGGCTGGCTTGAGCGACTAAGGTCTTATTTCATAAGTTCCTGAGTGACGAAGAGGTATCCGAGAACACCTGAGATTACGATGGCTAATGAGGTCTGTAGAACGATGCAAACACCTGGGATATCGTTACAAATCTTGGCGAATGCGCTACCGATCATTGCTTTCATCTACTGCTCCAATTTTGAGGGGTTGGGATAAGGGATACCCCTTAACTCGAGACGCAGTCTGTCATCCCATTGTCACAATCACAACACTGTCATTTTTATATGACTAATATTTTTTTTATGACATTTAAGCTATTGATTTTAATTAAATTAATATTGATTTCTTGATCGTTTTACTGGGTTTTTAAGGGACTTTGAAATGAGTAAAAACTTGTAGTTATGTAGCGCCTCGCGCACCATTGCGCGGGAATTTTTCTTACAAATTAAGAACTTTAGCGATGTCTGATCAAAATGCCGCAAAAATTGGCTTTGTGAGCTTGGGATGCCCAAAGAATCTAGTGGATTCTGAGCGTATCCTGACTCAGCTACGCGCCGAGGGCTATAGCCTTTCGCCAAGCTATGAAGATGCCGATTTGGTCATTGTAAATACCTGCGGATTTATCGATGCAGCGGTTGAAGAGTCGCTAGATGCGATCGGCGAGGCGATTGATGCCAATGGTCGGGTGATTGTGACCGGATGTTTGGGCAAGCGTGCCGATGAGATACGCGAAACCCATCCGCGAGTTTTAGAAGTGACGGGCGCGCATGCTTATGAAGAAGTGATGCAAGCGGTGCATAAGCATCAGCCAGCGCCCCATGATCCATTTACCAGTCTGGTGCCACCGCAGGGCATTAAGCTCACACCAAAACACTATGCTTATTTAAAGATCTCAGAGGGCTGCAATCATCGCTGTAGCTTCTGCATTATCCCGGGCTTGCGAGGCGATTTAGTCAGTCGCCCAATTGGTGAAGTGCTCACCGAAGCAGAACGCTTAGTCGAGTCAGGTGTGCGCGAGCTGCTTGTGGTGTCACAAGATACCAGTGCCTATGGCGTCGATCTTAAGTACCGTATGGATATTGCGAACGGTAAGCCGCTAGATACTCGCCTGCGTACCTTGGCGCGTGAGTTAGGTCAGCTGCCGGCGTGGGTGCGTATGCACTATGTTTATCCTTATCCACACGTTGATGATCTGATTCCGATGATGGCAGAAGGCTTGATCTTGCCTTATCTGGATATGCCTCTTCAGCACGGAAGTGAATCGGTGTTGCGAGCGATGAAGCGACCTGCAGCCACAGAGAAAGTCTTAGATCGCATCAAACGTTGGCGTGAGATGTGTCCTGATCTGACCTTACGTTCGACCTTTATTGTTGGTTTCCCAGGTGAGACAGAAGACGACTTTGATCAACTGCTTGAGTTTGTCCAAGAAGCCAACTTGGATCGTGTTGGTGCGTTTGCCTATTCGCCGGTAGAGGGTGCTACGGCTAACGATTTGCCCGATCAAATACCCGAAGAGATAAAGCAAGATCGTTTGCAGCGCTTTATGGAAATTCAAGCGGAGATCTCGCGTAACAAGTTAGCCGGACAAGTGGGTCGAGAGATGATCGTACTCGTAGATGAAGTGCATGATGATCATATGATCGCGCGCGGCCCTGGCGATGCGCCAGAAGTGGATGGTCAGGTGATTATTCACGGCGGTTGGGATGATGTTGTGGCAGGCGACTTTATTGAAGTGCAGGTTAGCGGTTACGATGAGCACGATTTATTTGCTGAGCCAAAATAAGGCTTAAGAGAAAAGTATGAAAGATTTTGAAACGTGGATGGAAAACAGCTTCTTTAAGATGCGCTGGTTATTGGCGCCATTTTTTATTGGCTTAATGGTGTCAGTGATTGCGTTACTGATTAAGTTTGGCAAAGAACTGTTTTTACTCATGAGTGGCGTACTAACTGGCGCAGCTGAACAACCCATCCTGAGTATTCTGACCTTAATTGATACGGCGTTGTTAGCAGGTCTGTTGTTGATTATTGCTTTCAGTGGCTATGAGAACTTTGTTTCAAAGTTTGCGATTGGTGATCATGAAGACCGTCCAGGTTGGATGGGTAAGGTTGGCTTTGCGGATCTTAAGTTAAAGCTGATCGGTGCGGTGGTTGCCATCTCAACGGTTGAGTTATTGAAGGCTTTCTTGAATACCGAAACGTTGAGCAATGAGTCTTTAGCTTGGAAGGTGGGTATTCACATTGCGCTGGTGTTCTCCGGTTTGATGTTTGCGCTTACCGATTACATATCAGGTAAGGGTAAAGACAGCCACTAAGAGGTGGACATAAAAAAACCGGCTAACGCCGGTTTTTTGTTTTGAGATTTGCTTAAAACGCTGAACCAGGTTTTTTGCCAACCATCTTTAAAATCATCGCTAATGGGCATAAGCCAGTGAAAGATGATTGCAGCAAGTTGAAACCAATAAAGGCGGTGAACCAATGCCAGTTAGCATGATGGAAAATCGGGCTGCCTTCAGTGCCTAAAGCCAACGTCAACATAATCATGATGCCGGCAAATGCCATAACAATTCGTTCGATAGACATGGTGTGTACTCCGTTAAGTGTTTGATTCGTCGACAAAGACGCGTTGGCGCGAAGTGTAGAGAGATCGATTGTGTGCGTCAATCGAGCGGGTCTGTGACAAGCGCAACGGCATCGAGTAACACTTGTAAGCTCGCGCCTTTTTTCGTGGCGTTCTCAGAGAGGTGGCGGCGGTAGGCGCGTGCACCGGGTAGGCCTTGATATAAGCCCAACATATGGCGAGTGATGTGACTGAGATAAATGTCATTGCTCAGTTGTTCTTCGATGTAAGGAATCATCGCGTCGATGACTTGTGAGCGATGCGTCACCTTTGCGTCATTGTTGAAGAAGTCTGTATCGACTTGCTGGAGTAACCAGGGGTTGCTGTATGCCTCGCGCCCGATCATTACGCCATCGACATATTCGAGCTGTTCATTCGCGACATCAAGCGTGGTGATGCCACCGTTAATGATCAGATTGAGTTGAGGGAAGTCCTGTTTGAGTTGATAAACCACATCATATTTTAACGGTGGCACATCACGATTTTCCTTTGGGCTTAAACCTTGAAGCCAGGCTTTACGCGCATGCACGATAAAGGTGTCACAACCCGCTTCGGCACTCAGTTGCACGAAGCGATGTAACTGTTCATAGCTATCTTGTTCATCAATGCCAATGCGATGTTTAACGGTGATGGGCACATCGGTTGCGGTCTTCATTGCAGCAACACACTCTGCAACCACCTCAGGTGTTCCCATTAAGCAGGCACCAAAGCGTCCGTTCTGCACGCGATCAGAAGGGCAACCCACATTCAGGTTTACTTCGTCATAGCCCCATTCTTCAGCGAGCTTTGCGCAATGCGCGAGTTCTTTTGGATCACTACCGCCCAGCTGTAAGGCAACAGGGTGTTCTTCTGCGTTGTAATCGAGAAAGCGACCTGGCTCACGGTAGATCAATGCACCGGTGGTAATCATCTCTGTGTAAAGCATGGCGTGTTGCGTTAGCTGGCGATGAAAAAATCGACAATGTCGATCCGTCCAATCAAGCATCGGCGCAACGCAGAAGCGGTGAGCGGAATAAGTCATATGAGAATTGTAACGGGTGTTGAATAACACCCGAAGATTTTAGCCTGGGTGGCGCTGGTTCATCTTTGACCAGTCGGCATAGATTTCATCCGGCCAACGGCTTTGTACAAAGGCCAGGATATCGAGGATCTGTTGTGTGGTTAACTGATGTTGAAAGCCGGGCATGGCACCATTACCAAAAGATACGGTTGCTACGAGCTGACGCAAAGGATGATGCCAAGTGTGTGCCATACCGTTTAAAGGTGGTGCAGGGTAGTGCCCTTTAGAGGTTGGCATTGGCCAATGTTTATCACCTTCTGCATTAGCGCCATGACAGGACGCGCAGTTATCCGCATAAAGGGGAGAGCCTTTCTCAACATCGGTTGTTTCAAACCAACGAGCGTGTGATGTAGCTGTGAACAAAAGCACGCAAATCAATACCGCAAGATTACGCATGTGAATCCAAATTCAGAGAGTTAAATACTTTTTATTATTCTTATGCTGCGCAAGTATATGAGGTTACAGAACTTTTTTAAACCGCTTGGTAGATTCAAGCTTATTAGGGGTTTCTTCTATTAAGAAATATTATCTTTTAAGGGTGTTCTATTGCGTCCGCTTTGCTAGAGTCGCTCGACGGTTTTTGCCCCTCACGCTATGTGAGTAAAGGGTTTGGCTGTACGTTATAACGATAAATAACCCATCAAAAGTTTGGAGGACAAACTGATGTCAACTGATAACGAAAAGTTCGGCACTCTGTCTCGCCGTGGCTTTATGAAAGCTTCAGCGGCAACTGCAGCAGCAGTGGCAGCGCCAACCATTCTCACTTCAACTGCTCACGCCTATGTGAACGAGCCAAAGGGTGGCACTGTCACTTTAGGTTTCAACGTTCCTCAGACCGGCGCATACGCTGACGAGGGCGCAGACGAATTACGTGCATACAAGCTAGCTGTTAAGCACCTTAACGGTGAAGGCGACGGCGGTATGCTAAACACCATGACTAACTGTGTACTTAAAGGTAACGGTGTCAATGGTAAGAAAGTTGCTTATGTAACAGGTGATACTCAAACTAAATCAGACGCAGCGCGTGCATCTGCGAAGCGTATGATTGAAAAGGACGGCGCAGTGATGATCACTGGTGGTTCTTCTTCAGGTGTTGCGATCGCTGTGCAAGGTCTATGTCAGGAAGCTGGCGTAATCTTCATGGCAGGTTTGACTCACTCAAACGACACCACTGGTAAAGACCGTAAGAAAAACGGTTTCCGTCACTTCTTCAACACTGAGATGTCAGGCGCAGCATTGGCTCCTATCTTGAAGAAAGAGTTCGGTACTGACCGTACTGCATACCACCTGACTGCTGACTACTCTTGGGGTTGGTCACAAGAAGGTTCAATCAAGAAGTACACCGAGTCTATGGGTTGGAAAACTGCAGCAGCAGTACGTACTCCACTAGGTGCGGGTGACTTCTCTCAGTACATCACTCCAGTATTGAACTCTGGCGCTGACGTATTGGTATTGAATCACTACGGTAAAGACATGGTTAACTCTTTGACTCAGGCTGTTCAGTTCGGTCTACGTGACAAGCAAGTTAACGGTAAGGACTTCCAGATCGTCGTACCTCTTTTCTCACGTTTGATGGCACAAGGTGCTGGTGAGAACATTAAAGGTATCTACGGTTCTACAAACTGGAACTGGTCATTGACTGACGAAGGTTCTAAAGCATTCGTTAAGTCGTTTGGTGCTGAGTATGGCTTCCCACCATCACAGGCTGCTCACACTTGTTACGTACAAACTTTGTTGTACGCAAACGCGTGTCAAATGGCAGGTACCTTCAACCCATGTGGCGTAATTGATGCACTTGAAGGCTTCAAATTCGACGGTATGGGTAACGGTCCTACTGAGTACCGTGCAGCTGACCACCAGTGCTTCAAAGACGTATTGGTTGTAAAAGGTAACGAGAACCCATCTTCACAATTCGACTTGTTGAAGATCGTTGAAGTTACCCCACGTGCACAAGTTGAGTACGCACCAGACATGGCAGATGTCGCGGGCGAGCTCGGCGCATGTAACCCAGGCGCGTAATCGTCTGAAACGAACCGGTCACCTTCGGGTGGCCGGTTTTTCTTTTCCTGATCAGCATAGTGTTGGTCTTGGCAGTTAACCAAAACAACGGTTTTGATTATGGATGCAATACTGCTTCAAGTTTTAAATGGTCTAGATAAAGGCGGTGCATACGCACTGATCGCTCTAGGTCTTACGTTGGTGTTCGGTACCTTGGGTGTTGTTAACTTCGCTCACGGTGCACTCTTTATGATGGGCGCATTCGTTGCAGTCAGTGTGCAGAATCTGCTCACTATCTCAATGAAAGTGCGTGATACCAGCATTACATTTTTCGAGGCGTACAAAGAGACGCCTTATCTCGAGGTCTGGTTTGGTGATGTCGGAACGACGATCATTGACTATTCGGTTCCGATATCTATCCTGATCGCGATTCCTATTATGTTGCTTATCGGTTTGGCGATGGAGCGTGGTCTGATTCGTCACTTCTACAAGCGTGACCATGCAGATCAAATTTTGGTGACTTTCGGTCTTGCGATTGTGTTGCAAGAAATCATCAAAGCGAATTTTGGTGCGAATCCAATTCCTCAGTCAGCTCCAGACATTGTTGCTGGATCTGCCGCGGTAGGTGCGTTGATTGGTGCAGAGGGCATTGTTTACCCCTGGTGGCGTTTGATTTATCTGGCGTTCTCGTTGGTTGTGATTGGTGGTGTGTTTGCCTTCTTACAATTCACTACCTTCGGTATGGTGGTGCGTGCAGGTATGTACGATCGCACGATGGTCGGCTTGCTGGGTATCAACATCGAGCGTCGCTTCACCATTGTATTTGGCTTGGCGGCCGTGGTCGCCGGACTAGCCGGTGTGATGTATACGCCGATCTTGCCACCTGATTACCACATGGGTATGGACTTCCTTGTGTTGTCCTTCGTTGTTGTGGTTGTTGGCGGTATGGGTTCCCTCGGGGGTGCGGTAGCCGCTGGTTTCTTATTGGGCATTCTGCAGTCTTTCTTCTCAATGAATGAGGTAAAAGAAATTCTGCCGGGTATCGACCAAATCATCATCTACCTCGTTGCGGTGGCAATCTTGCTAATCCGTCCTCGTGGTTTGATGGGCAAGGATTGAGGAGAGCGCTATGCAGTCTATTGTTGAATCTTCTCGTACCCGCGATACGTTCACGTTACTGATCTTTATTGCGGTTGTACTAACCGCTCCAATTTGGGGTGAGTTCATTGGTGCCGGTTACCCTGACTTACTTCAGAAGTTTGCGATCTTTGGTTTGTTTGCCATCGGTTACAACATTCTGTTTGGATTGACGGGTTACTTGTCATTCGGTCACGCGGCCTTCTTGGGTGTGGGTTCTTACGCAACAGTTTGGTCTTTCAAATTGTTGAGTATGAATGCGATCCCTGCAGTCATCTTTGCGGTTGCACTATCGGCAATCTTTGCTGTTGTGATTGGCTATCTGTCGCTACGTCGTTCGGGTATCTACTTCTCGATCCTGACCTTGGCGTTCGCGCAGATGTCATACAACATGGCTTACTCGGTACTCACGCCAATCACCAATGGTGAGACTGGCTTGCAGTTGAAGTCGAGTGATCCACGTGTGTTAGATGCAGCGCTGGGTGTTGAGCCTCAAGCGGTGCCGCTTGCGGATCTGTTTGGTATTACCTTGAATGGTTATGCTGGCTTCTACTTCTGTGCAGCGATTTTGATCTTGGGCTTCTGGCTCTCGATGAAGATCTTCCGTTCGCCATTTGGTATGAAGTTGGTTGCGATCAAGTCTAACCAAACGCGTATGGAGTTCACCGGCTTTAGTCCACGTCCTTACTTGTTAACTGCCTTTGTTATCTCAGGTGTGTATGCAGGTTTGGCGGGTTCATTGATGGCGATTGTTGACCCGCTTGCAGGTGCAGAGCGTATGCAATGGACCGCATCAGGCGAGGTGGTCTTGATGACGATCTTGGGTGGTGTGGGTACTTTGTTTGGCCCAATCTTGGGTGCAGCAACCATCAAGTACTTCGAGAACATCTTCTCAGCGATCAATAACCAAGTGTTGGAGTCTGCGTACAGCTTTATGCCGGAATGGCTCAGTGATATTGCGATCCTGTTGACTCGTCCATTCGTGGGTGAAGGTTGGCACTTGATGTTGGGTGTGTTGTTTATGGCGATCATCATCTTCTTGCCGGGCGGCATTATTGAAGGTGTGCGTCGTATCGGTGGCATCTTCAAAAAGTCGAAGCAGATTGAGGAGGATGCATAATGAGTAAGCGTCACGTCTTATCGATTGCTGGGGTTAATAAAACCTTTGGTGGTCTTAAAGCCCTCACGGATATCAATCTGAATATCGAAGAAGGTAAAACTCACGCGATCATCGGTCCTAACGGTGCGGGTAAATCAACCTTGTTGAATACGTGTATCGGTCGTTTGAAGCCTGATAACGGCACCATCACTTTTGAGGGTACCGATCTAACCGGCGGCAACATGACACCACACGGTATCAACCAGTTGGGTGTTTCACGCGTATTCCAAACACCAGAAATCTTCCCTGATCTGACCTTGCTTCAGAATGTGATGATTCCTGCGTTTGCAAAACGTGATGGTGCCTTCAGCTTCAACATTTTTAAAGGTCTTCGCGAAGAGAAGCAGTTGCGCGATGAAGCAATGCATTTATTAGAAGACTTCGAGATGCAAAACTTGGCACACGTACATGCGGGTAGTTTGTCACGTGGTAACAAGCGTCGTCTTGAGTTGGCGATGTGTTTGATTCAGCATCCGAAGCTGTTGTTGTTGGATGAGCCGACTGCAGGTATGGCGCGTCACGACACCAACCGTACGATCGATTTGTTGAAAAAGATTAAAGAGCGCGGCATGACTAAGGTCATCATCGAGCACGATATGCACGTGGTATTCAGCTTGGCTGACCGCATCAGTGTATTGGCGCAAGGCGCAATTATTGCCGAAGGCACACCGGATGAAATCAAAGGTCATCCAAAGGTGCGTGAGGCTTACTTGGGGACTGCAGAGATATGACATTCAGTACCACAAAAGCACCAAAATCAGAGCCCATCAAAGCGCGTGGTCCGTCGCCAGCGTTTTTCTCAGCATGGGATCTTCATTCTTACTATGGTGAGAGCTACATCGTTCAAGGCGTTAGCTTTGATATCCGCGAAGGTGAGATCTTGGCCTTACTGGGTCGTAATGGCGCGGGTAAGACATCGACTTTACGTTCTATCGCACGTGCGGCAGACCCTGAGATGCGTCATGGTGAGGTTTGGTTAGATCACAAACCGATTCACACCATGAAGGACTATCAAGCGGCTCAAGAAGGTATTCAATTAGTGCCTGAAGACCGCCGTGTTATTCCAGGTCTGACGGTTCAAGAGAACCTCGAGCTTTCTCAGATTGCACCGCCAATCGGTTGGTCAATCGAGCGTATCTACGAGCACTTCCCACGTTTGGCTGAGCGTCGTAACCAAATCGGTACCACCTTGTCAGGTGGTGAGCAGCAGATGCTTGCCGTTGCTCGTGCTTTAGCGCGTGACGTGAAGTTGTTGTTGTTAGATGAACCTTACGAGGGTTTAGCACCGGTTATCGTGCAAGAGATCGAGCGTATCTTGGAAGGTATCCGTGAGCTCGGTATCACCACTGTGATTGTAGAGCAGAACGCTATCGCTGCACTCAATCTGGCTGACCGGGCGGTCATCTTGGATATGGGTCAGGTCGTGTTCGACGGAACAGCTCAAGAGGTTCTGGATAACCACGAACTGCGTGAAGAATACCTCGCGATCTAAGGTTTCTGACGAAACTGAGAAAAACGCCGGTTTTTACCGGCGTTTTTTGTATCTAAATATAAGTTTTTGCGGTGTTTTTTCTGGTGTGGTGGTAACATACGCGCCTATTTGCCGGCGCTGTAAAACTTTTTCCTTAAAAATCAATAACTTGATTTTAAGTTGGCCGCGAGAGAGCAGGTTGTGAAGTCAAACATCCGTTCCCTCAGGCAGAGAATGAATTTTTTCACTTTCAAACCCTTAGAGAAGCAAGATGAAAGATCTTAGTTTGTACCGCAACATTGGTATTTTCGCGCACGTAGACGCGGGTAAGACCACCACCACCGAGCGTATCCTTAAGCTCACCGGCAAAATTCACAAGATCGGTGAAGTGCACGATGGCGCTGCAACTACCGACTTCATGGACCAGGAGGCTGAGCGTGGTATCACTATCCAGTCAGCGGCGGTAACTTGTTTCTGGAATGATCACCAGTTCAACATCATCGACACCCCTGGACACGTTGACTTCACGATCGAAGTGTATCGTTCGTTGAAGGTTCTCGACGGTGGCGTAGGTGTATTCTGTGGTTCGGGTGGTGTAGAGCCTCAGTCAGAAACTAACTGGCGTTATGCAAACGAGTCAGGCGTTGCTCGTGTTATCTACATCAACAAGCTTGACCGTCTAGGTGCTGACTTCTACAAAGTTGTTACTCAAGTTGAGAAAGTTTTGGGTGCACACCCATTGGTTATGGTTCTGCCCATTGGTCGTGAAGATGACTTTTCTGGTGTTGTTGACCTGATGACCATGAAAGCGTGGGTATGGGACGACTCTGGTGATCCAATGAACTACCAGATCGTAGATATTCCAGCAGATATGCAAGCGGACGCTGAAGAATGGCGCGCGAAGATGGTTGAGACTGCTGTTGAGCAGGACGACGATCTGATGGAAGCCTATTTGGAAGGTAATGAGCCTTCTGTTGAAGACCTTAAGCGTTGTATCCGTAAAGGTACTATCGCACTGGACTTCTTCCCAACGTACGCAGGTTCTTCATTCAAGAACAAAGGTGTTCAGTTGGTATTGGATGCGGTTGTTGATTACTTGCCTAGCCCAACTGAGGTTGAGCCTCAGCCTGAAGTGGATATGGAAGGTAATGAGACAGGTGAATTTGCGATTGTCGATCCAGATGGTCCATTGCGTGCATTGGCATTCAAAATCATGGATGACCGTTTCGGCGCATTGACCTTTACCCGTATCTACTCAGGTAAGGTTAAGAAAGGTGACACCGTATTGAATACCTTCACCGGTAAGACTGAGCGTATCGGTCGTATCGTTGAGATGCAGGCGGATGACCGTATTGAAGTTGACTCAGCACAAGCTGGCGACATCATCGCATTCGTTGGTCTGAAGAACACTCAAACAGGTCACACATTGTGTGATCAAAACAAACCAGCGACTCTGGAGCCAATGGTGTTCCCAGATCCTGTTATCTCTATCGCGATTAAGCCTAAAGATAAGGGTTCTAACGAGAAGATGGGTATTGCATTGAATAAGATGATGCAAGAAGACCCATCATTCCGCGTTGAGACTGATGAAGAGTCAGGTGAAACCATTATTAAGGGTATGGGTGAGCTTCACCTCGATATCAAGGTAGACATCTTGAAGCGTACCCACGGTGTTGAATGTATCGTTGGTAAGCCACAGGTTGCGTACCGCGAAACTATCACCAAGCGTGTTGAAGATAGCTACACCCACAAGAAGCAGTCGGGTGGTTCTGGTCAGTTCGCTAAGATCGACTACATCGTTGAGCCAGGTGAGCAAAACTCAGGCTTCACATTCGAGTCAGTGGTTACCGGTGGTAACGTACCTCGTGAATTCTGGCCTGCGGTTGAGAAAGGCTTTGCAGTGAGTATGGTTAAAGGCCCGATGGCTGGCTTCCCATTGCTTGACGTGAAAGTGACTTTGACTGACGGTGGTTTCCACGCGGTTGACTCATCAGCGATCGCATATGAAATCGCAGCGAAAGGTGCATATCGTCAGACAGTGCCTAAAGCAGGTATGCAGTTGCTTGAGCCTATGATGAAGGTTGACGTTTTCACGCCTGATGATCACGTGGGTGATGTTATCGGTGACTTGAATCGTCGTCGCGGCATGATCCAAGGTCAAGAAGCATCATCTACTGGTGTTCGCGTTAAGGCTGAATGTCCACTTTCTGAAATGTTCGGTTACATCGGTGACCTGCGTACCATGACTTCAGGTCGTGGCCAGTTCTCGATGGAATTCGCGCATTACTCACCATGTCCAAACAATGTTGCGGAGCAGGTGATCAAGGAAGTTAAAGAGCGTAAAGAAGCTGACAAATAAGTCGCTTTTAAGCCCTCTAAAAAACCGAGCTTTCGAGCTCGGTTTTTTTTCGCTGCTTGTCAGCCAGCTTTGTGTTTATATGAGCGAATTCAGGATGGATAAAACCGGAGTCATCGATGATTTTCAAACAGCTTTTTGAACCCGATTCATGCACCTACACCTATTTGATTGGTTGTAGTGAGACCGGTGAGGCCGCCTTGATTGACCCAGTGCTCGAAACGGCTGAGCGTGATCTGAGTGTGCTTAACTCACTTGGGTTAAAGCTGACTCATACCATTGATACGCATATCCATGCAGATCACCTATCTGCGGCTAAGCGCCTTAAATCTTTGGCGGGTTCTATGATTTGCTACCCCGCGATGGATGAGCTGCAATGTGCGGATATGGGTCTGCAAGAGGGTGTGCCCTTGAAGCTTGGCTCGATAGAGATTCACCCATTGTTCACACCCGGGCATACCAATCATCACCATGCGTATTTGATTAATACGCCAGTGACCAGTCGCTTGTTCACCGGTGATGCGATGTTGATTGATGGTGTGGGTCGAACCGACTTTCAATCAGGTGACTCTGCGACCTTATATAAAACGATTCAGCAAAAGTTCTTCACCTTGCCAGATGACACTTTGGTTCATCCTGGACATGACTACGAAGGACGTTGGGTGTCATCTATCGCGCAAGAGAAGGCGCGAAATGAACATATCGGCGGCGGTAAAACTTTAGATCAATTCATAGAGATCATGAATAACCTCAATCTGCCTTACCCGCGCAAGATCGACTTTGCGGTACCGGGTAATGAACTCTGTGGTGAATGCCCTGGGAATGTGCCTGAAGAGTTCCGTGGTGCGTGCGCGAGGCATGACCAAGGATGATCTATATCGGTCGTATGAATCGCATGAAGGTCGTCAAGCATGTCGACTTTGGTGTGTATCTTGATGGTCAAGATGAAGGTGAGATCCTTCTGCCGCGCAAAGATGTGCCGCATGACACTGAGGTGGGTGATCGCTTGCATGTGTTCATCTACCGCGACTCTGATGACCGATTGATCGCGACCACGAAGCGTCCTTTGGTGCAGGTTGGAGAGGCAGCCTACTTAAAGGTGAAGCAGCAGAATAATGTTGGCACCTTTATGGATTGGGGCTTGCCAAAAGATTTGCTCGTGCCCTTTAACGAACAAGCTTGGCCGATGAATGAAGGTCGTAATGTGGTGATCTATTGTTATCTTGATGAGAACACCAATCGTATTGCAGGAACGACGAAATTTCATCGCCACTTAAGTGAAGATGGTCGTAATGTGTTTCAAGAAGGTGATGCGGTAAAAGGTATGGTCGCCGCGCAAACCGAGCTAGGTTATAAAATTATCTTAAATAACACGCACATTGGCCTTCTGTATAAAAACGAAGTGTTTAAACCGATGCGGTTTGGCCATGAGCTCAAAGTGTTCATTAAACAGATTCGTGAAGATGGTCGTATTGATCTGTCGATCGCCGCATCGAATCAAGATGTGCGTGATGAGCTTGAAGAAAAAATCATGGCATATCTCAAAGCGCATGATGGTGTCTCGCACATTACTGATAAAAGTCCGCCGAATGTTATCTATGACACCTTTAATGCAAGCAAAGCTAACTTTAAGCGTGCCTTAGGTCGTTTATATAAAAAGCGTTTGGTGAGTTTGGATAAAACCCAGGTGCGACTGCTGAGTAAAACAAGCGATTAAGCGCGTTTACGATAACGTCCTGTTTGTAATGCTTCTGCATTCTGTCGCCAAAAGGCGCGTGCTTGGCGTTGTAGATCGCAATGAATCTTAAGTCCTGCTGTTTGTGCATGCTCGTAAAAGTTATCGCGCTTTAAGTCAGGTAATGCGTTTTTGTAAGCAAAGGCGATCGTGTTTCCACCAGCGACTTGCAAATAAATTACCTCATCACCAAAGACAGCATTGAGTGCCGCATGTGCTTTTTGGCTGTCGCGAAATTCACTCGCCCATTGATTGGCAACGAGCACACCTTGATTGCTGAGCTTCTCGGCGCAGGTGGCCATAAAAGCTTGTTGTGTTTGTAGTTCGTGTGCGCCATTAGCCTCATAGAGATCGGTAAAGATCACGTCGTACGATGTCTGGCTTTGTTCGATAAAGTCATTTGCATCAGCGCAGTGCAGGGCGAGTTTGTCATGTAGTTCAAGGCCGCAAGCTGATAAAGCGGCATCAATAACCAACTGGCGGTGATCAACACCATCAATTAAGCTGTCGGGAAATAGCTGATTAAGGGCGTTGGCGAGTGTGCCACCTCCTAAACCTAAAATGGCGAGCTGTTTTGGTGAAGTCAGTGTTAGTGGTGCGATAAGCATGCCATGCAGATAGACGTGCACGGGCGAGTAGGTGTGGCGGATATCGATACAGCTTTGCTCTACATCGTTACCAAAGGTTAGCCAGCGTTGATGATCTTTAGCGCGGACTTGTACGACGCCAAAGTCATCGCGGCCATAAAAAGTGATCTGTTCGGGTAAGGTGTGGTTCACACGCCAGCTAAGGTATCGGCAACGCGTTGTAACTTGGCACGCGCTTCGCTGCCGATCTCGCGAACGGTTTCATTCTCACTCAATGCAAGCACAGAAGCGGGGTCCATGAAGCTCACTACTGTTGCATCACCCTCAGCGCGCATCACAAAGTTACAAGGCAATAAGGTGCCGGCATTGGGTTCTGCCTCGAGAACTCGCTCAGCAAGCTTAGGGTTACACGCACCCATGATGCGGTATGGCGCAATATCCTTATCCATTTTGGCTTTAAAAATGGCTTGAACGTCGATCTCGCTGACCACGCCAAGTTGTTCGCCCATCAAGGTTTCACGGACCTTTTCGACCGCTTGATCAAAGGGGAGGTTCAGGGTGAGGTTAAATTCGTACATAGTTACTACCTTATGTAATTGAACTTTGAATGACCGGGTCGGTCATACGCAGGTTATTGATTTCAGACGCATCATACCCTGATATGATGTCGGCACTGTAGATTAGCCCCGGATTTGACTTGGGCCAATCGATTGAAGCTATAGGAGCTCAAAATGAAAAAGACTCAGTGGATCTCACGCATCCTCTCAGTGCTAGCACTGACCGGTTCGTCGGTCGTTATGGCCAATGAGACTGCGCCAGCGGCACCAGAGGCTGCACCGCAAGCGGCTGCGCCTGCGCAAGCAGCGCCTGGCCCATACAACTACGGTCCTAACTACACCCCAATGTCGAATCCATGGGGCGGTTACACTTACATGCCAAATCCGAATTATGGCAATGGTCCATCAATGCCTTGGGGTAACTCAGCACCTTATGGTGGCTATGGCCCATACAACAATGGTCCATTTGGTAACAGTGGCCCGTTTGGTGGGAATGTTCCATTTAACGGTGGTCCTTTCGGTAATAGCGGCCCATTTGGTAATAGTGGTCCATTCAACGGTGGCCCGTTCAGCGAAGACAGCAATCCATTTGGCAATATGTGGGGTGGTCAAAACCCACTGCAAAACCCATTCGATCACGGTGGTCGTTGGGCAGATGGTAACTTCCGTCCATGGAGCACCGGTCCATTCGAGCGCAACAAATGGAATGATCACCCAATGAAGAGTTTGCCTTGGGGTAGCTTCCCAGGTTGGGGTGATGGTTTCTTTGGTGGCTTTGGCCCTGATTCTTGGAATGGTGTCACCCCATGGGGTAACGATGTGCCGTTCCGTTGGATTGATCCAACCGATCCACGTTATTCGGTGGGTGAGATGTGGGATGACGCGATCAATACACCGAACTTAATGGGTCGTATGCCACCAGGTTTTACAGCACCTTATATCAGTGTGCCTAACCCAATCGATGTTGAGGAAGAGTTCGAGCGTAATGCACGTAAATTCCCAGATGAGATGCGTAAGATGTGGCAAGAAGGCTCATCTGATTTTGGTAACGGCGAAGGCGGTAATGGTGAAGGTGGCGAGCAGCGTGCCTTTATTGAGCCTGTAGCGCCAGTGGGGAAGATTTACTAATCGCACCACAGTCAAAAAAAGCCGGATGAGAAATCATCCGGCTTTTTTATGTGCAGAAAAAAGGCGCCTTGCGGCGCCTCTATTTATAGCTTTTTACTAAATACCCGACTTTTACGTTGCCAGTTATATAGATCACGTTTGCGCTTCGGTAAGGCGCTCACATCACTTGGCATAAAGCCTTGCTCTCTAAACCAGTGACTGGTGCGTGTGCTGAGGACAAAAATAGTGTCGAGCTTTTGTTGCTTTGCATCAGCTTCGATCTGATTGAGCAGTGACTCGCCACGTCCATTCCCTTGATAGTTAGGACTGACAACAAAGCAAGCCACTTCGGCCGTCGATTCTTTTTCGAAAGGATAGAGCGCAGCGCACGCAATAATGCTGCCGTCACATTCAATCACAGTGAAGTAATTAATCTCTTGCTCAAGTTTTTCACGTGAACGTTTCACTAAAGCGCCGGAAGCTTCGAGTGGCTCGATCAATTCAAGAATGCCGCCAACATCGTCAATGTTCGCAGGGCGGGTTTGTTCAAACGGCTCTTGCGTAACCAGCAAGCCAGAGCCCTCGCGCGTGAATAGCTCACTCAGAAGCGCTCCATCATCGAGACGATTCAGAATGTGCGTACGTTTTACGCCAGCACGACAAGCTGCTGCTGCGTTTGTGAGTAGACGACGTTGATCTTCAGTGAGTGATTTACGACGTGCTAACACGGCGTCGACTTCCTTGGTTACTAAGCTGCTCATGCTTGCCGGTAACTTGAGTTTACCTTCGGTGAGATAAATCAATTTATCGGCATGTAAAGCAACAGCGACAGCTGAGGCCACATCCGGAGCACTCAAGTTAAAGGCTTCACCAGTCGGTGAATAGCCGAGTGGTGGAACTAATACGACCGAGTTCGCATCGAGTTGTGCGCGAATCGCATCCGCATTCACTTTGCGAACTTCGCCGGTATGTAAGTAATCCACGCCATCGACAATGCCAATCGGTTTAGCAGTGACATGGTTACCCGAGGCAACACGAATCGCTGTGCCTGCCATCGGCGAGTTGTTCAATCCCATCGAAAGCAATGCTTCGATCTCGACCCGCACATTACCGGCAGCATCTTTAACGCACTGCAGTGCTTGCTCATCTGTGATGCGCAAACCGTTATGCAGCTGAATCTTGGCGCCACGTAGCGCAAGACGTTCTTCGATTTGTGGGCGTGCGCCAGGCACAAGCACCAGCTTCATGCCCAAACCATTAAGCAGGGCAACGTCATACATTAGGTAAGCAAAATCGCTATCGGTGATCGCTTCGCCATCAAACGACACGACCAACACCTTGCCACGATGAGCATGGATATAAGGCGATGATTGTCTAAACCATTCAACAAATTGTGCGTTTTGTTTTGCCATGAGGAACGTTAAAAATTAATTAAGGATCAAAGATATAGCAGTGCTTCACACTTTGGAAGCATTAACAGCAGTATTCGCGCACTAAAGACTTAATGATCTCGATACCTTTCTTGGCTTGATCATGCGAGACAAACTCATTGGGTTGATGAGCTTGATCAATTGAGCCCGGCCCCATGATCACGGTATCCATACCTAATGCATTCAAGAAGGGACCTTCGGTACCAAAGGCAACGGCTTGGGCTTTGTTGCCGGTGAGTGCTTCGGTGCTACGAATGATCGGCGCATTAGCATCGGTTTCCATAGCGGGTATGCCTTCGAATAACGAGACGCGTTCCAGTTTAAGTCCGGTGCTTGCGAGAGCATCTGATAAGCGATGGTCAATTTCTTCACGCAAAGCTTCGATATCCATTCCGGGGAGTGGGCGAATATCAAAGTGCAGCTCGCAATGCGCACAAATACGATTTGGATTATCACCACCATGAATGTGACCTAAGTTCACGGTTGGTACATCGATCTCAAACATGGGGTTGTGGTAACGCTGCTGCAATGATTGGCGCCACTGCATCAGTTCACCGATCACGGTATACATGCCATCTAACGCGTTATTACCTAATGCAGGATTACTGGAATGACCTGAGCGACCGGTTAAACGAATCGCTTCCATCGCAATGCCTTTATGCATACGAATCGGTTTGAGTTCGGTCGGTTCGCCAATCACCGCATGGCGACCAAGCTGACGTTGTGCATCGAGCAAGCTACGCGCACCACACATGCTGCTTTCTTCATCAGCGGTTGCCAGAATAACCAGTGGTTTTTTTAATTGCTTCAGATCGATATCACGTAACGCTTCGAGTACTACGGCGAAGAAGCCTTTCATGTCACAGGTGCCTAAGCCATACCACTTGTGGTTGTCATCAAGTAACTTGAAAGGATCGCTATTCCACTTGCCATCGTCATACGGAACGGTATCGGTGTGACCAGAGAGGACTAAGCCATCAGGACCGCTACCAATACTTGCAATGAGATTGTATTTGCCCGGGAAGCCTTCGATCGGCATCACTTCAACAGTAAACCCAGCGGCTTTAGTCCAATCGGCTAAGCGTTGAATCACGGCTTCATTCGATTGATCCCAATGTGGACTGACACTGCTCACAGAAGGGCAAGCAATCAGTTGCTGCATCATGGTTTCGATTTTGGGGTAGGGCATTTTTAATCTCTAGAGACAGCTGTCTTCGCCGTCGACGAGTTGGTTGATCATGCTGAGCATACGATCTCGCTCTCGTCTTAGGAAGCCAGCATCGCGATGCACATGTGAGACCACGCTGATGCCTTGTCCCATCGCGATCACGCGCAGGGCTAATTCATGCGAGCGACCGGCAAAACCCAACTCGTCAAATTGTTCAGCCAACCAAGCTTCAAATACCTTAAAAAGGTTCTCAGCTTCTTCTTGTAACGCGGGATCGTTTTTACCCAGCTCAATATTTAGAGAGCCCATCGGGCAGCCAAAGCGAGTGAGTGAGTCGGCGCTATCCTCGAGGATGTTCACAAAGCGATGGAGTCGTTCGATGGGGGTGCGGTATTTACCTGACCAGTCATCAAGCATTGCTGATATGCGTTCGGTGCGATGTCGGATCGCAGCGATCAAAATCTCATCTTTGGTTTTGAAGTAGTAGTAGATATTGCCGCGCGGGATATTGGTCGCATCCACCACATCGGTGAATGAGGTGTTGTGATATCCCTGGTGGTAAAACAGGCGATTCGCCGCATCAATGATGCGTTGACGGGTGCGTTCACTCTTTTTGGCCATAATCTTTTAGTATGAATGTACGATTTTCGCTCAGTATAGGCGAAAACCCGGGAATCGTAATTGCTTTGAACCCCTTAGGGACCGGATAATGTGCGTCTTTTGATGCAAAACGGCGGAGACCTCAAAAATGCCTCAATACCGTTCGAAAACCTCTACCGCAGGCCGCAACATGGCAGGTGCGCGCGCTTTATGGCGAGCCACTGGAATGAAGGACGACGATTTCCATAAGCCGATCATCGCCGTTGCTAACTCATTCACTCAGTTCGTTCCTGGCCACGTTCATCTTAAGGACATGGGGCAGCTGGTAGCTCGCGAGATCGAAAAGGCCGGCGGCGTTGCGAAAGAATTCAACACCATTGCAGTCGATGACGGTATCGCGATGGGTCACGACGGCATGCTTTACTCATTACCTTCACGCGACATCATTGCAGATAGTGTTGAGTACATGGTTAACGCGCATTGCGCAGATGCGATCGTGTGCATCTCTAACTGCGACAAAATCACCCCGGGAATGTTGATGGCGTCGATGCGTTTGAACATCCCTGTCATTTTTGTTACCGGTGGTCCAATGGAAGCTGGTAAAACCAAACTCGCTGAGCATAAGATCGATCTCGTTGATGCGATGGTGCTTGCGGCTGATCCAAAAGCCTCAGATGAGCAAGTGGATATCGTTGAGCGTTCAGCTTGTCCGACCTGTGGTTCGTGCTCGGGTATGTTTACCGCAAACTCAATGAACTGTTTGGCAGAAGCCTTAGGTTTGGCGTTGCCAGGTAACGGTACTGTTGTGGCTACTCACGCTGATCGTGAGCACCTGTTCTTAGAAGCCGGTCGTCGTATCGTGGATATGGCTAAGGATTATTACGAGAACGACAACGAGCGTATCTTGCCGCGTAGTGTTGGCTTTAAAGCATTTGAAAATGCGATCACCCTTGATATCGCAATGGGTGGTTCAACCAATACCATCCTGCACTTGTTGGCGATTGCTCAAGAAGCCGAAATTGATTTCACTTTGGCGGATATTGATCGAATGTCTCGCGTTGTACCGCAGCTGTGTAAGGTTGCACCGAATACACCGAAGTACCACATTGAGGATGTGCATCGTGCCGGTGGCATCATGGCAATCTTGGGCGAGCTAGATCGTGCGGGTAAATTACATACGGATGTGCCGCATGTGGGTGGCGAGAGCATGGCCGCTGTTTTAGATCAGTGGGATATCATGCGTTCACCCTCAGATGAAGTGAAGAAGTTCTACATGGCTGGCCCTGCGGGCATTCCAACGCAAGTTGCCTTTAGCCAAGACACCCGTTGGCCATCGCTTGATGATGACCGAAAGGAAGGTTGTGTTCGCTCACTTGAGAATGCGTATTCGCAAGAGGGTGGTCTAGCCGTTCTATTCGGTAATTTGGCTGAAGATGGCTGTGTGGTGAAAACTGCCGGTGTGGATGAATCTATTTTGGTCTTCGAAGGTCCAGCGCATGTCACCGAGTCGCAAGATGAAGCGGTAGATCACATCCTGAATGATCAAGTTAAAGCCGGTGATGTTGTCATCGTGCGTTACGAGGGCCCTAAAGGTGGTCCGGGTATGCAGGAGATGTTATATCCAACCTCTTACATCAAGTCGAAAGGCCTCGGTAAAGCGTGTGCGCTTTTGACGGACGGCCGTTTCTCAGGTGGTACCTCAGGCTTATCGATTGGTCATGCTTCACCAGAGGCTGCCGGTGGCGGCAACATCGGTTTGGTGCGTGATGGCGATATGATCCGTATTGACATTCCTAATCGCTCTATTGATGTGTTGGTCGATGAGACTGAGTTGGCAGCGCGTCGCGCAGAACAAGACAAGAAAGGTTGGAAGCCAGCTAAAGATCGTCCGCGTGCAGTGTCAGCTGCGTTAAAGGCGTATGCATTATTGGCAACAGCAGCAGATAAAGGCGCGGTTCGCGACCTTTCTCAGCTCGAAAAATAAGGAACACGCATGAGACTTTGCGATCGCGACATCATCAAATCACTCGATGAGGGTCACATTTCGATCACACCACGTCCTGATAACACAAAGATCAGTGGCGTCAGTGTCGACCTTCGCTTAGGTCATCAGTTCCGTGTTTTTAGCTCACATACTATTCCCTATATCGATTTATCTGGCACTAAAGAGTCAGTGAATAAAGCGGTTGAGAAGGTGATGGGTGATGAGATTTATGTCTCAGGTGAAGAGACTTTTGTGTTGCACCCGGGTGAGCTGGCATTAGGCATCACCTTGGAGTCAATTTCTTTGCCAGATGATTTGGTGGGTTGGCTTGATGGCCGATCCAGCTTGGCAAGATTGGGTTTGATG
>Ga0181595_10001450_pt1 | contig 25607 bp, 28 predicted proteins | sample 041ome_7_FD_145604 | JGI IMG/M metagenome (GOLD analysis project Ga0181595, IMG submission 145604) | Coastal salt marsh microbial communities from the Groves Creek Marsh, Skidaway Island, Georgia - 041401AS metaG (spades assembly) | ecosystem: Environmental > Aquatic > Marine > Intertidal zone...
GGTCGGCGTTTGGCTTTTGCCACAATGGGCTCCCGTTCAAGCCGTCAGCTGGAGTCCTCCCCCTAACCCCGGTCTCACCGGCACCTTTTCTCCGAATCAGGCCTTGGCCAAACTGACGCTCATACCGGTGGGTCCCGCCCCTGAGCATGTGGCCTGCGATAACAGTGGTGTGCTCTACACGGCCCTTGATGGCGGAGCTGTCTTGCGGCGAGCGTCATCGGGCGAGTGGAACCAATTAGGTACGACCGAGGGCAGGCCGCTGGGTCTCAGGCCGGATGACCAAGGCGGACTCTGGATCGCCGACTCGATCAAGGGCCTGCTTCATATGACGGCAGAGGGCGTGGTCAGCGTGCTCGCAGACAAAATCGGCGATGAGCCCCTCCGTTTTGTTGACGATCTGGATGTGGAGCAAAACGGGCACATCTGGTTCTCGGATGCCAGCCAGCGCTTTGACTACCGGCAGGTCGCGCTCGATTTCTTTGAAGGCAGTCGCACCGGGCGACTGCTCAGGTACGACCCGATGACCCAACGGGTCGACGTGATGATGGACGGATTATTTTTTGCCAATGGCGTGACACTGGGGCCCGGGGATGAGTATGTGTTGGTGAATGAAACCGGTATGGGCCGGGTCCATCGCCTGTGGCTTAAGGGCGCGCGCGCCGGAGAGCAGGAGGTCTTTGTGGATGCGCTACCCGGCACCCCCGACAATATTCGTTTCGATGGCGTTGATACGTTCTGGATTGCCATGCCATCGCTGAGAGCCTCCATCGATGCGCTGGCCTCTCTCCCACGATTACGCGCAGTGCTATCGCTACTGCCACTGCCACTATTGGATGCGGCAGCGCAACCCGCCAGCTTCGTGATTGGCGTGAATCTCGAGGGCGAGGTGATCCATAACCTTCAGGATCAGAGCAATCCATTTAATTACATTACCGGTGCAACGGCTTGCGGCGACACGCTGTATCTCGGTAGCCTGCGTACTCAAGCAGTCGGCATGCTATCTCTTCCCTGATCAGGTTCAGTCCATGCAAAACGCAGCACAAATAGAATTCTGGAACGGCGACACCGGAAAAAATTGGGTGACCCATGATGCGCTGATGGAGGCCATGCTCGCCCCCCTGGGGGAAAGAGTCCTCGATTCACTGGCAATCTCAGCAGGGACACATGCCCTCGATATTGGCTGCGGCTGTGGTCACCCCACCCTGTCACTCGCACGGCGTATCGGCGCCAGCGGCTCGGTCACAGGCGTTGATATTTCAGCGCCCATGCTGAACCTTGCGCAGGGGCTGGCGGAGCAAGCCCCCGAGGACAGTGCGCCGGTCTCGTTTATCAAAGCCGACGCACAAACCTACCGCTTTTCTGAGACACACTTCGATGTGGTCTTCTCCCGCTTCGGGGTGATGTTTTTTGACGAGCCGGTGGCGGCGTTCAGCAACATTCGCGGTGCCATGCGGCCCGGTGGACAACTGGCATTTTGCTGCTGGCAGCCGCGCGCTGTGAATCCGTTTATGACGATTCCCGCCTTGGCTGCTATGGAGCTCTTACCCCCTCCACCTGAAATGCCGGCGCGCGCGCCGGGTCCTTTTGCCTTTGAGGAAGCTGAATATGTCGAGCAGATTCTGTTCGAGGCAGATTTTTCTGACATCACCATCAACCCCGTATCTCAGCCCCTGGTATTCGGAAAAGGGCTCTCGATCGAAGAAATCGTTGATCGCCTGGTTCAGATCGGCCCCATCGCTCAGATGGTGAGAGAAGCGCCCGAGCCGCTGCGGCAGCCGGTAATGGACAAAGTTAAAATCGCAGTCTCGCCCTACTACACAGAGGCGTCGGGAATGATCCTCGAAGGCAATTTTTGGCAGGTGAGTGCCGCCGCGTAATCTGGCATCCCCTTACAGAGTGACGCAGGGTCTTAGTTCGCGAAGACGATCTCTAGGGCAAGACCATGACCTACCCCAACGCGATTGCCCCCGGCAACAACACCTGAGGGTAGCCAATTTTTCTTATGGCATAATGCGTGCCGATTTAATACCCAGCGTCTTTTTATCAACACAGGATGACCCCTATGGATACCCAATCACTTTTCTCGCTGGCGGGTCGTACCGCTCTGGTCACTGGCGGCTCTCGAGGCATTGGAAAGATGATCGCCAGCGGCTTTATTGGGCAGGGCGCGAAGGTTTATATCTCCAGCCGCAAGGCCGACGTCTGCGAAGCGGTTGCCGCGGAGTTAGGGCCCAATTGCATCGCGGTCCCTGAGGACATCTCCACGGTAGACGGGTGCAAGGCGCTGGCTGCCACGATGGCAGAACATGAAGACCATGTGGATATTCTGGTCAACAACGCGGGGGCCGCTTGGGGCGAAGCCTTCGAGACCTTCCCCGAAGCCGGTTGGGATAAAGTCATGAATCTCAATGTAAAGTCGATCTTTTTTCTGACTCAGGCAATGCATGGCCTCCTCAAGTCTGCTGCCTCTAGGGAGCAACCGGCGAAGGTCATCAATATTGCCTCCGTCGACGGTTTGCGACTGAACCCTTGGGAGACCTACAGCTATCAGGCATCAAAAGCCGCTGTCATCAATCTCACCAAGCGACTCGCCGCGCGACTGGTCAAAGACGGCATTCTCGTTACCGGCATCGCACCTGGTGCCTTCGCCTCAGAGATGAACAAAGCCGCGCGGGATCTTGGGGACATTGTGGGCCAACACGTGCCCGCCGGTCGGATCGGCAATGACGAAGATATGGCAGCGGTAGCGATTTATCTCGCTGCCCGCTCTGGCAACTATGTCGTCGGAGAGACCATTGCCGTAGACGGCGGCGTTGTGAACGCGTTCCTCAGCGAGAGCTGGGAGGTGGACCCCGCTGGCGGGCACTGAGGCCAAACCACGTTGAAAAAGCGAGCTCAGGCTCGCTTTTTTATTCACTGTCGTGCTGCGGTCGTACCTCGGCAATTAGCGTCGGCCCAGCAACGGCGCCAAAGGCGGCACTGCCGAGAGTATTACTGCTGGTCGTACAACTGCTCCATCATTTGATCGATGGTGAAGGTCGCGGGCCGCTGCCGCGGCGGATACACCTTGAGCGATTCGAGGAAGCCATGCAGTTCTGTCCTGGCCATTGCCATGCGGGGCAACGCCACCCGAACCCACCAATCGTTATAGGTATTTGAATTTTCGTCCGCCCGCTCAAAGGGATCCCGACGCAAATGAAATACCTTGGGGATGCGCAGCGTCTGAAACTGCTCGCGCCAGACATCGAACTCCTTCGCCCGTTGTTCGGCGTAGACAACCTTCCAGTCGCCCACGCGCATCGCCGTGAGCAAGCCGTCATCGCTCCAGTAATAAAACGCATTGCGCGGACCTGTGTCTGCATCCCCCGTCAAATAGGGAAGAAAATTAAAGCCGTCAAGATGGTTGTGGTAATCACGCCCGTTAACCGTGACCCCGGCCTTGAGTTCCTCGGCGATCGTGGGCCTACCGACGGCCGCCATGATTGTTGGCACCCAATCTTCGTGCGACATGATGTCATTGAAAATCGACCCCGCCTGAATTTTTCCCGGCCAGCGGACCATCGCCGGAACGCGGAATCCGCCTTCCCAGTTGGTATTTTTTTCACTGCGGAAGGGTGTAATCGCCGCGTCAGGCCACGTATTAAAGTGAGGCCCGTTATCGGTGCTGTACAAAACGATGGTGTTATCGGCAATGCCCAATTCATCGAGCTGATCAAGCAACCGCCCCACCAGATTATCGTGACCGACCATGGCATCGTTATAAAAACCCTGCCCAGAGAGCCCCTCTTCTGCCTCCGGCGTATGGGTATAAAAATGCATGCGCGTAGAGTTAAACCAAACAAAAAACGGTTTGTCCTCCTCTGCCGCGCGCTGAATAAACTGCTGCGCACCATCGAGAAACTCGAGATCGACGGTCTCCATGCGCTTGCGGTTCAGCGGCCCGGTATCGGTTACCCGCCCATCAGCAAAGCTATGCACCACCCCACGGGGACCAAATCGCGCGCGAAACGCAGGGTTTTGCGGGTAGTCCGGATCCTCGGGCTCCTCCTCAGCGTTCAAGTGATAGAGGTTGCCAAAAAACTCGTCAAAACCGTGCTCTGTGGGCAGGAACTCGTCGCGATCACCCAGATGGTTTTTACCGAATTGGCCCGTGACATAACCCTGCTCCTTGAGGAGCGTTGCCAGCGTCACATCCTCCGGGCGAATGCCCAGGTCGGCGCCCGGAATACCCACTTTGGTCAGCCCCGTGCGAATGGGTGACTGCCCCGTGATAAACGCGGAACGACCAGCGGTGCAGCTTTGCTGTCCGTAATAATCGGTGAACTTGGCGCCTTCGTTGGCAATACGGTCAATATTTGGCGTCTGGTAGCCCATCATGCCCATATTGTTCGTGGAGAGATTCCAAAAGCCGATGTCGTCACCCCAGATCACGAGGATGTTGGGCCGCTCCATCGCGAGTAGCTCGGGGGCGGCCAGACACAGACACAAAAGCCATCGTCCCCAGTGAACCGTTTTTGTCATTTTTGTTTCTCCGAGATATTTCCCAAGTGGGCACCAGCCGGAAAAGCATACCCCCGGACGTGGATCAGGCGTGGTGCTGCCAGATTTTATCTGAGCCGCCGAGATGGCCCCAGTCGCTATCAGCCACCAGTTTACTGCTGATGCCACCCCTAGGGCGAAATTCAATTTCCAACCGTAACCGCGCCGGCTCATACGCTGACATCAAATGCTCATACAGCACACTCATGCATCTCTCATAACTGATGATGGTATCTCTGAACTGATACAGGTATTCCTTCAGGGACTTTAACTCAATGGTTTTTTCTTCGCCGTAGAACCACATTTTGATATGACCAAAGTCCGGCTGCTCTGCGACGCCGAGAAACGTAAACTCAGGTATGTCGATCTGCTGCTCAAAGCCCCGTCCAGCATTAGGCAAACTCTTCAAAAGCGCCGCATCAACGGTATCCCACAGTTTTTTCATCACTCACGCCCCCAAAAAAATCATCTTGAACACGCCCTACCACCACGACAAGGCGCAGCAACAGAGCCCCGCCTATTGGCTTCTCGCATTATCAGATAGCGTATCTACAACTGGACCCTGTCTTTTTCGCAAGGGCATAGGGCCCCGGCAACCCTGCAGGCCGCGGAGTATACCTCCGATTGTCGATCGATAGACGGGGCAATCATCGAGGCAAGCGCCTTTATCCCTGGAACGCGTGATTCAGATATCGAAACCGGGCCTGCCATCACAGGCAGAATTTTCGCCGCCACTCATTGTCATGATGGACGTTTTTCAGTACCGTCGGAGAAACCAGTGAGTGAGACCCATGCAAGCGATTCTCAAGCTGGACGTGTCGGGTCAACCCAGAGGGTGGCTGACACTGAACGAGGCGGTCACCGCCTACGCCCGCGGCGATGTCCTTTACGGCATCGGGGAATCCCTTCCCCCGGTATTTGGGGGTATCCAGCGTCTCACCGGCATTCGCTCAGAAATTATCCTGCAACCGATTGTCGCTCTCGAGGGCAGGGTACTTAATCACTTCACCCCTCCGCTTTGTAACCGCACACTGTTTCGCCGAGACGATCACCGCTGTCTTTACTGCGGCGGTCAGTTTGGGCGCGGTGACTTGACGCGGGATCACGTGCTGCCAATTTCACGCGGCGGCACCGATAAGTGGGAGAACGTCGTGGCGGCCTGTAAGCGCTGCAACTGGCTCAAGGACTGCCAAACACCGGAAGAGGCTTACATGCCCCTCTTAGCAGTACCTTTTAGACCCAACACCTACGAGTGGCACTACCTCGCCAAGGAGCGGGTTTTGGCCGATCAAATGGACTACCTGTCGCAGCAGTTTAAAGCAGAGCGCGACTGGGCCCATTAACCGACGCCTGGCAAGCTTTTTTCCTCAAAGCTGCCCCTGGGCCGGCGCTGGCTTATCACTTAACGGACCTATCCCGATGTGATCGCTGCGACTCTTGCCGTCGTATCAGCATCAGCCATTGGCCTTTCGCCTCGGCTTCGATAGATTACTCTGGTCCGCACAGCCGCAATGGAGACCCGCGCCATCGTGACAAGCGATTTGATTATTTCTTTGATCGGCATGCCCGGCTGCGGCAAGAGCACGGTCGGTGCCCAGCTCGCGCGGCAGCTCGATCTGAAGCTTGTTGATACCGACGGCCTGATTGAAGCCCAAGAACAGCAAACGCTTCAGCAAATCATGGATGGTCGGGGCAACGCGATGTTTCGCGCCATTGAAGAACAGGTATTAACCGATATGCCCCTGTTTCCTTCCGTTATTTCTACAGGCGGCTCGGTGGTATATAGCGACAAAATCATGGGGCGCCTGCGCGCCGCCTCTACCGTGGTTTACCTTCGGGCGCGCTATGAAACCATTGAGTACCGTGTCTCACTGGCCCCCCACAGAGGGATCGCCGCAGAAGGCACGCAAACGTTGAGGGATATTTTTGATGAGCGTATTCCCCTTTACGAACGTTTTAGTGAGCTTACCGTCGACTGTGACGACATCACGCCCCAAGCCGTTGCCGAGACCATCGTGGGCCAACTGCAGTAAACCTCAAAGCCGTATCTGGCCATGTAAATAGCACCGCGATTGATAGAGCACTGCCACCCACAGACCGCTGCTACCGACAGACCAACTTTACTGACAGACCACCGCCGGGCGACCCGCGCAAGACCGCGTCAATCACTTTTCACAGGGGGGAACCGATCTTTATACCCCCAAACCGACCACAGTACTTAGCTTAATTTGTTATTTGCGGCATAACGGTTCAGACCAAAAAATTTCTTGTGGCAGCAGGGCACATGCGCTCTGATGGCGCCAACCGGCCGAGGGGGCTGGTCTTTTTTGTTCAGGATCATCGGGAGGTGGTTTGTGGGTGAGAGAGATACCAACGCGGTAACAGAAGAACCGGCAGATGACTTTTTTGAGGCGGTAGGAGAGCTGAGTGACGACGACTTTGAGTCCTTGGACTTTGCCGAAGCTGTCACTGAAAAAGCACTGAAGGCGGCAAAACGGCGGCGGGCAGAGGAGCGACTTGAAATGCTCCGCTTACGCGAAGAGCTGGGGGATTACGACCTGGAGTTTGACGACGATTTTTAAGGGAAATTTGCGCTAAGTGGCGGGAGATCGATCGCGTATTTCCTGCTGCCACTCGAAGACATTGAGCTCGATAAATACAAAGGCAAAGAGCCAGAGTGCCGCGTCCCAAAAATCCAGAAAATCTCCTTTAAACCCCCAGTAAACAGCGGCCACCACTAACGTGACATAGAGCACCATTTTGAGTGTGTTGGCGATCTGTGTGACTGGCCTCGAGGCGGCTCCCCATCGGGTGAGCAGACGCACTTCGATCTCCAACAAAATCACCACCAGAATCCAAGCGGCCGAGTTTATAACGTCCACCAAAGCCAAACGCTGGCCCTCGAGCAAACCAGCCGAAGACGCCACTACCTGCTCCAATCCCGATACCAGGCGAGTATCAGCGGGTAAGTCACCACAGTTTTCCAGTGATAGCGGAACGAAGTCGTCCAACTTGATCATGACAGACCAACCGTCACTCACGCGTGCGCAGGCGTCGCCCCCCAACGGCTCACTGGGCAGCAGCGTTTGCCACTCACCTACGTAGCCCAAAAATGCCATAACAATGGCCGCCGTGCAGAGAAATCGAACGCCGTGAATGACAATACGCAGTCGCCCTTGCAGACGGTGATCTGGAATCACCGCAGTCTCGAGCTCAAAGAGCAGTAATAGAATGACCCAGGCAACAGTATCGAGGGTGGCAGAAAACAACTGAATACCCGATGCCATCGCATCGCCGGACGCCAGCGCAAACCGGGCGCTATCCATCTCCTCGGCGAAAAAGAACCAGACGTTCATCGACAAAAGAAGATAGGTCGCATACTTCACCCAACGAAAGAGCGAAAAAGCCGTGCGGGCGACGTCGTTCACCGCGCGGTATTACCGATAGGTTTGGTGAACGACCGCACCCCGCTACACCTGAAGCAACAGGTGCTCGCGCTCCCAGGAGCTGATGACCCGGTTGAACTCTTCAAACTCGTCGAGCTTTACCGCCGCATAGGCGCGCATGAACAGCTCCCCAATCATCGCCTGTAGTTCGGGCGTGTCATTGAGCTTGCGAACGCCCTCTTCCAACGTTCTGGCAACACCGACACCGTCCTCGTTGGCGGTACCCTGATGGGGCGCTGAAGGCTCCAGGTGCTGCCGCATACCCAGGAGTCCACTTGCCAGCGTCGCGGTCATCGCCAAGTAGGGATTGGCGTCGGCGCCAGGGAATCGATTTTCGATGCGTAAATTAGCCGGATCCGAATTGGGCACCCGAAAGGCCGTCGTCCGGTTATCAAACCCCCAACTCAAATTGATGGGCGCCGATATATCCGGTGCCAGGCGGCGATAAGAATTGACATTGGGGGCATAAAAACTAATGAGCTCTGGGGTATACCGCTGTAACCCAGCGATGTATTCCATCATCGCTTGACTCGGCTTGCCATCGGCGGTGGCAAAAATATTCTGCCCCGTCTCAAGGTCAATCACGCTCTGATGAATATGGAGCGCCGAACCGGGCTCGCGTTGCATGGGCTTCGCCATAAAGGTGGCATACATGTTGTAGCGCTGCGCGGTTTCACGAACGGTACGCTTGAATACAAACACCTGATCTGCCATGGCCAGAGGGTCACCGTGATTAAAGTTGATCTCTAGCTGTGCCGCGCCGTTTTCGTGGATGAGTGTGTCGACATCCAGCTTTTGCTGATCGGCAAAGTCGTACATGTCTTCGACAAAATCTTCAAACTCGGCCACGGCATCGATGCTATAAGACAGCCGAGCCACCTCGCGCCTGCCAGAACGGCCCTTTGGCGGCATAAGCTCGTAATCCGGATCGGTATTTTTGTTGACCAGATAAAACTCCACCTCGGGCGCAACCACGGGCTTGAGCCCCGCCGCCTCGTACAGGCTCAGAACGTATCGCAGCACATTGCGGGTGGAGAGCGGGTGCGGCTGGCCCTCTCCCGTATAACAATCGGCGATAACCTGGCCGGTAGGCTCACGAGCCCAGGGCACCAGTCGCAAGGTACTGGCATCGGGCCGCAGGAGCATATCGGTGTCGGTGGGCTCAACGAAGTCCCAGTGGTCGTCGGTGTACTCTCCCGTCACCGTCTGAATCATGATGGATTCGGGCAGTTTGATATCGCGATTGGCGGTAAATTGATGCGCCGGAATGAACTTGCCGCGGGCATTCCCGGTCATATCCGGGACGAGGCATTCAACCTCAGAAATCTGGTGCTCCTTGAGCCACGCCTCGATCGTCGTCATATCGGCGCTCGGCACTCGAGAGCCTCCTACCGCACTCGCGGGCGCATAGGCACCCATCTTGCCTGATGTATGTTTATGTTCTGGTTCACTCATAACGCCCCGCGGGCAGCCAAACACCCGCACAGTATCGGTTGGCATCCCGATACCGGCAAGCGGCATAATGCCAGCCATGAACGCCCCCACCACAAACGCAGCGCCACGCCACTATCCTTCGAGTTGGTACGCGGCTTCGACACGATTACTGGCCCCGTTTGCGCCTCTGCAGGGTGAGATCAAAACCGATGTTTGCATCATTGGCGCTGGGTATACAGGGCTTTCTACCGCGTTGCACCTGCGTAAAAAAGGGTTCGACGTGGTGGTACTGGAGGCCGAGCGCATCGGTTGGGGCGCTTCGGGAAGAAATGGCGGACACGTTGGCACAGGACAACGTGCCGATCAGGCTTCGATCGAAAAATGGGTGGGCATGGAGGCAGCACAGGGGCTATGGCAACTGAGCCTCGACGCGGTGCAGCGCGTTTGCGACCTGATTAACGAGTATGAGATCGACTGTGAATTGGGTTCGGGCAATCTGCACCTCGCCGCCAAACGTAGCCATGCCAATGAGCTCCGAGAGGAGCTCGAACACCTCGAAATCACCTACGGTTACCAGCAACTCTCCTATCTTGCGGCCGATGAAATCAGCGCACTGACCAGCGCCCGCGGCTTCCACGGTGCACTACTTGATGCCGGTTGCCGACATCTACATCCGCTCAAATACGCCCTCGGGCTCGCGCGTGCTGCCGAGGAGGCAGGGGTTCAGATTTTCGAGGGAACCCATGGCCGGCCCGCCGCCGACGGCTCTACAGGCGATGTCGTTACACCCCATGGTCAGGTCAAAGCACGGCATGTCGTGCTGGCGTGTAACGCTTATCTCGGGAAGCTCGTGCCGCGACTCGCGGGCAATATCATGCCGATCAATAATTTTGTCGTGGCAACAGAACCGCTGCCTCCACGGTTATTGCCACGCATCAACCGCGACAACCTGTCGATGTCCGACACCTTGTTTGTCATCAACTACTGGAAACTGTCAGAGGACGGGCGGCTGATATTTGGTGGCGGCGAAAACTACTCAAGCCGTTTTCCGCGTGATATCCCCGCCTTTGTGCGTCCCCATATGCTCAAGATCTATCCGGAGCTCAAGGAGACGGCAATTGAGTTTGGATGGGGTGGCGCAGTCGGGATCACACTCAATCGCATGCCTGACTTTGGTCGGATTGGAGGCCATCTCTGGTACGCACAGGGGTTTTCAGGTCACGGCGTGCCAACCGCCACTATGGCAGGCCATCTGCTGGCAGAAGCCATCGATGGCGATTCCACCGGATTTGATCTGATGGCCTCGGTCCCTACTTATCGATTCCCCGGTGGCACGCTACTGAGATGGCCTGGACTTGTCGCCGGCATGTTGTTTTACAGTTTGCGAGACAAACTGGGTAACTGACGACGCGCCGTGAGAGGGTGTGCTGAAAGAGCAAGGCACCCCTCGCCCCACAAACGAACCGCCTGAGTCGCATACCCATTCACCGTGAATCACGGTTATGCTTTGTCTTATGTGAATAGCCCTAGCGCTCTCGGCAATTCAACTTATAAAAAATGAGGTGCTGATATGTTACCGATACTTCGCGGCCTCACCGCACTACTCGGCTTTGCACTCCTGATGTTGGGTCTGGGGTGGTGGATTCACCCCGAACCTGCTGCCCACTTACTCGGCGCCACCTTGCTGGAAGGTACCGGCCGGAGTACCCAGATCGGCGATTCCGCGGCTTTCTTCATAGGGTCAGGTGGCCTGTTGCTCTGGGGTGCCCTGCGCGCCGAAGCCCAGTTGGTACTGGCGGGTGGCTGTCTCGTTGGCTTAGTAGCGCCGGGCCGAATGCTTGCAGCAACGATGCACGAAGGCGCCTGGACAGCACCCGAAATTATTGGTGAATGCGTGATATTGGCCGTAGCGGTCGCCACCGCCTCTGTCCTGCGACGCAACCACTCTGATACCCTGTCCTACTAACCCAGGCGTTATTCAATGCTAATAGCAAAGCTAAAATCCCTGCTTAGCGCCGAACCCCATTCGGCCGCATCGGTGACGCGCAATCCACTGGAACTCACCAGCGCCGCTTTAATGATGGAAGTCGCGCGGGCAGATTTTTCGACGGATCAAGTAGAACTCGACGCAATTCAATCACTGCTGATCGCGCACTTCTCGCTGACCGATGAGGAGGTGACAGATCTCACGGCAGAAGCCGCAGAACGCGTTGATGCTGCCACATGCTTGTTCGAATTTACGCGCCTAATCAATGAGCAGGCATCGATTGTGGATAAGCGCGCACTGGTCACACTGATGTGGCAAGTGGCGCTGGCTGACAATGCCCTGAGTCGCTACGAAGAGCACGTGATTCGTAAGGTATGCGACTTGCTCTACCTGAGCCACAATGATTTTTTGCTGGCAAAAGCGGCGGCGCAGAACACCCAGCGATAGATTCTCTCTCTGAATAAACAGGGCGGTTCGCTTTTACTCAGTGACACAAATGCTACTGCCCCCGCGCGCTAATCAAGCAACCCAATACGATAAGCCCGGTGCCCAATAAAGTGCGTGCTGTTACGGGCTCAGCGAAAAGCCACCACCCCAGTATCGCCGCCCAAATAAAAGCCGTGTATTCCACCGCGACAAGTCGTTGCGCCTCGGCTTGACTGTAAGCGTGGGACATCAACATCAGCGAGGCCACCGCAAGTGCCGCTGCCAAAGCCGCACCGCCCCAATGCGCTGACTCCGTTGGCACAACAATTAAAAAGGGTGCCGCCAGCAGCAAAAGAAAAAACACGATCAAGTTTTGATAAAACGCAATCTCCAACGGCCTGGCAATCAGGGCCTGCATCCGTTGCAAGATCAAATTAACGCCGTACAGCACAGCCGAAACCAGTATCGACACCATCCCAAGCAGATCGCTGCCATGATGCCCTCCCAGCACCTCACCCCCCACGACCGTCATTACACCACCGAAACCCAGGGCGGCGGCGAGCTTGGCGTTGGCGCCAATTTGCTCCCCCAACATCGGCACCGCGAGATATAAAGTAACAATAGGCGCCACAAACGACAGGCCGATGGCCTGCGCCAGCGGGATGCGGGTCAAGCCAAAGAAAAACAGATACGCCATCACTGCCGTGAGGCCAGCGCGGATGAAATGAATCTTAAGCACCTCGCCGGACGCCAACCGAGGCCGCGTGGGCAAATATAGTATCGAGACAAAAAGTGCACCCATCGCCATACGCCAGAACATCGCATTGAAAGCCCCCAGCGCCAGAGCCTGCGCTTTCATTACCGCATCCATCAGCGAGAACAGCAGGATGCCGAGAGTGGCGATGAGAAACACGTAACGAATATCACGTATTGACGATGTCATCGGCGGCGCTCGCGTCGAAGGCCCGTCATTAAGATGCGCTCTTGGGGCCTACAGAGGGTCGACAAAAAACGCGGTCTTTTTTTCTCCGGCATCGGTATAAACACCCTCTCCGCGCTCAATTAAATAAGCCTGATTAGTGCTGCTGACGATGCCGACCCCCCGCAACAGACCTGCCATGCGCTCGTAATAAGGGTGTTCAAAGTGCGCCGCCAGGCTCTCGCTCGTGTCCCAACGCTCATAGACCTGTATGCGCGTCGGTATGGCGGGGTCTGGCGCAAAGCAGTAGTCGAGGCAGCCGACCTCGTCTTCTCTCGTTAATCGCTGCACATCTGCCGTCAGCGCGACAGCGTGGTCCCGGTGTTCCTCACTCGCAAATTCCAATGCAGCTACCACAATCACCACAGGGCTTTTCTCCTAGCCTCTTACCGCAGCGTGTCGCGAAGGAACGCCGTCGCGCCGATCATACCCCAAACCTTGATGTTTCAGCCCCAAGCATCACCGCCAGGGAAACAAGCGCATCTTGCCCGTTTGCCATTGCAGGACGTTGGCTACGAGAATCCAGACGGCCAGCAGATAAGGCGTGTCAGAAATAAGATCGAGCGCCCAGGCCCGCTGGTCGGCCAGTCCCTGCGCGATTTGATCGGGGCTTAGATCCATGCCTTGGGCATAGGAGAAGATCAAGGGAGCAAACTTCAGCAAGGCAGCAACCAACAAACCAAAGTTCATCCACGACAACGCTGCAAACCCAACACCGAGCGAACGCTCTTCCCGACCCTCCAACTGACTCTCCCTCGGGGGATCAGTGTCTGGCTGAGTCACGATTTAAATCCCACCTGTCGCTGCTGATGACGAGGCGCTATCACTCGGGAACGCCTTCGGCACGATGAAAAACGACTGACAGGTTATTGGCGGGCATGGAAATGATGTCGCGGCACTCAAATCCCGCTTGGTTGGCGACCGCCACTACCGCTTCCAATTCTCTGATACCCCACTGCGGGTCCTGGGCCTTTAGCTGCTGATCAAATGCCTTATTTGACGGGGCAAACCGCACATTTTTCTGCTTAAACGGCCCGTAAAGTAAAACAACGCCACCCGAGGCAAGAAGTCTCGCGGCACCCTGAAAAAGAGCCGCGCAACACTCCCACGGTGCAATATGAATCATGTTGATATTCACTACTGCCGACACCGGCTCGGGCAGGGAGCTTTGCTCAACGGACCAGATATCTTCCAAAACATCCAGCCGCGATGGACGAAGCAGATTTGGTGACGGCATATCGGCACACCAACCGGCGATCGATGCGACGTTGGCGCTTGAACAGTCAGTAGCGAGCCATAGCCTCGGGGTGAGTTGCGGCGCAAAAAATACCGCATGCTGCCCGGTACCCGCAGCTACCTCGAGAACCGTGCCCGCATCGGGAAGGTGGGCCCGCAACACAGACAATAGTGGGTCTCTATTGCGGTCGGTCGCGGGCGCAAACCTTTTGGTCATAGCCGGTATAACCTGCTGCGACAAAAAAACCCGGGCGCCGTCATATCGAACGAGACAAGAGCACAAGCATTGACGTTGCCGGACCGCCTGCTGACGCCTTGGCCTTGGATATGTGCTTTTTCAATCGCCCCCCGCCAAAAAAATAGCTGCGGTGGGTATCAGTAGCAACAAACCGCCTAAAACCAATACCAGTACCGCAATTCGCCCGCGCCATTTCGATCGCTCGCTTTCGGGCTCATGTGAAGCGTTGTTTGTCATGATTCTGCCTCGCGTTACAACGACAATGATGAGAGCCCGCACGCCACGGTGCAATACCCCCGACACAACGCGGAAAGCGAGCGTTTGTGTCACATTTTGATAAGCGCGCCAATGCGAATCCATGAGAATACGGTCTACACTGGAGCATCGATTGACTAAACCGTGGCTGATAGGAGGCCCCATGTTGACGAAAATCAGATTGCCCGTCGTGCTTTTGACGTGGGCCGCCGCCGGCAGTGCCTTCGCCAATGTGGTCGTCGATATGTCGCAGGTAGCCGACTACACTCAATATCAAACAGACCTGCAGCAATGCGAAGGACTGGCCGTGCAAAATCAGCCCGATGCACCACAACGCGATAGCGTTGCCGGTACCGCGGTGAGAGGTGCAGCGGTGGGTGCCGCCGCCGGCGCAGTCAGTGGCGGGTCAGGCTCAAAGGCAGCGAAAAAAGGCGCTGGTGCTGGCGTCATCCTTGCCGCAGGACGAAACAGCCGTGAGCGGCGCGAGGCGAGTGCCAATGCCACCGCGCAAAAGGATCAGATCGTCAAGAATTGCATGCGCGGCCGAGGCTACAACGTATTGAACTAGCGCCGCTTTCCACCCAGTAGCGCGCTGCCGCTATAGGGCCAGCTCTTTGTACGCCTGAGTAAAAGCCGTCACCGCTTTGTCGAGATCTTCACGAGTATGCCCTGCGGATATCTGCACCCGAATGCGCGCTTTACCCTGTGGTACAACGGGGTAAAAAAAGCCGATGGCGTAAATACCCAGCTCCAGTAATCTCTCTGACATCTTCTGCGCTACCACCGCGTCGCCCAACATCACGGGCACAATGGGATGATCCCCCTCGGGTATCGCAAACCCATGGGCCTGCATTTGCTTACGAAAATATCGGGTATTGTCATGGAGCCGATCGCGTAGCGCAGTCGACGCCTCAAGCATGTCGAGCACCTTCAGAGACGCCGCGCAAATGACCGGCGCCAAAGTATTGGAAAACAGATAGGGGCGCGACCGCTGACGCAGAATATCGATGATTTCCTGTCGCCCCGCAGTGAAGCCACCAGAGCCGCCGCCGAGCGCTTTGCCAAAGGTGCCAGTGATAATGTCTACGCGATCCATGACCCCGCGATACTCGTGGACGCCCCGACCCTGATCACCCATGAAGCCGGTCGCGTGACAATCATCGTGATGCACCATCGCGCCATACTCGTCAGCGAGGTCACAAATAGCATCCAACTGCGCAATGGTGCCGTCCATTGAGAACACACCATCGGTGGTAATCAGTATGCGTCGCGCGCCAGCGTCGCGCGCCTCCCGCAACTTGACCGCAAGATCTCCCATGTCGTTGTTCTTGTAACGATAGCGTGCGGCTTTACACAGCCGCACTCCGTCAATGATTGAAGCGTGATTAAGCTCATCCGAAATCACTGCGTCGTCAGGCCCGAGAATCGTCTCGAACAATCCGGTATTCGCATCAAAACAGGCGGCGTACAAGATCGTGTCTTCCATACCAAGGAAGTGACTCACTCGCTGCTCCAGCGTTTTATGAATCCCCTGGGTACCACAGATGAAACGCACCGACGCGGCGCCAAAGCCCCATTCCTGCAAACTGTCGCTGGCGGCCTGTGTCACCTCGGCATTGTTGGCCAACCCGAGATAATTGTTCGCACACATGTTGACGACGTTGGCGCCGCCCTCAAGGGTAATGTCATTCTTCTGTTCGGAGGCAATTACCCGCTCGGTCTTCCATAAACCGGCGGCCTTGATCTCCGCTATTTCATCGGCATAACTCTGCTTGGCCAGGTGGTAACTCATGTCAGTCTTTCCAGTCGAGGATTATTTTGCCCGACTGACCGGAGCGCATAATGTCAAAACCCTGTTGAAACTCGGTGTAGTGGAAGCGGTGGGTAATCACGCGCTCGATGGGCAAGCCACTCTGTACCATCATCACCATCTTGTACCAGGTTTCGTACATCTCACGACCATAAATGCCCTTGATGTTGAGGCCTTTAAACACAACGTCGGTCCACGAAATACCGGTGTCGTCCGGCATCAAGCCCAGCATGGCGATACTGCCGCCATTAATCATTTTGCTCAGGACATCGCGGAAAGCCGCAGGAGAACCGGACATCTCCAAACAGACGTCAAAACCTTCGAGTATGCCGAGACTCTCCATAAAATTACGGGTGATTTCCTGCTTGGCAACGTTGATGGGCTTAACCTTGGGTACGATGCGTTTGGCAAGGTCTAGCCGGTATTCATTAACATCTGTGAGGATCACATTGCGCGCGCCGCAATGCCCGGCCACCATCGCTGCCATAATGCCGATGGGGCCAGCTCCTGTAATGATGACGTCCTCACCGACCATGTTGAAAGAAAGCGCGGTATGAACGGCGTTACCGTAGGGATCAAAAATGCTCAGCAGATCAGTGGGAATATAAACGTTGGGGCGAAACACGTTGGTCGCCGGGATCACTAGATACTCTGCAAAGGCGCCGTCACGATTGACTCCGACGCCCTGAGTATTGGGACAGAGGTGCAGTCGCCCCGCAAGGCAGTTACGGCATCGACCACAGACCACGTGACCTTCGCCCGAGACAATGTCGCCCACCTGCAAACCGGTCACGTTGGAGCCGAGCTCCACAATCTCGCCCGCGTACTCATGCCCCGCGACCATTGGCACAGGGATGGTTTTTTGGGCCCACTCGTCCCAGTTGTAGATATGAACATCGGTGCCGCAAATGGCGGTTTTATGGATTTTGATCAGGACTTCGTTGCCACCCACCTCGGGAATGGGCACATCCTCAAGCCAGAGGCCTTCTTGAGCATGTTTTTTTACTAGGGCTTTCATGGCACGAGCCGTCCAATATCAGTGGTTTACTGGCCTTTTTATGCGTGATTCGCGCTTTTGGATGCATCCGGCACACATTTTTATGGCTTAACCGGGACCCCCACACCAGATACAAGGCCTCATTGTTACCTGTGGTTGCTACTGCGGCTCGATCATAAGGTATTGAACGGTCGTATCCCCCACATTGACTACCTCGTGCCAGGGGATACCGCCACTGGTGAAATAGCTGCCCGAGGCGATCTCGACGGTCCGCACGCCGTCGTCGGCAGTGACTTGCATCACCCCTCTGGACACCGCATAGCCAAAATGCGGAGGGTGAAAGTGCCGCTCATGCCCTACGCCAGGCGGAAAGGTACAGCGCAGAATACGAAGATTCTCTGCCGCGTGGAGCCGCTCGCAAACGGGCGCACCTTGCCACCTGGCCGCCAGTGGATTCGGCAACGGCCCCGCCAAGAGCGTGGTGGAAAAACAAAACGCACTGATAACGCAAATCACCAACGTCTGCAGATCTCCCGCCTCAGCGTGTTTGGGCACTGTGCTGCACACTGGGGTATCGCATTCACTTTAGTCTCGCTACATTTAGGAAGAGCGCACAACTCACAACAATAAAAGCACAGTCAAAGCCCTAACCACATAAGGGCAACATACGGCCGGCACATCGAGGCGAACATGATGAAACCACTCGAAGGGATTACCGTGGTCGAATTCTCGACCATGATCACAGCAGCACTAGCGAGCATGATGCTGGCGGAACAGGGTGCGAGAGTAATCAAGGTAGAGCCCACCGATACCGGGGATCCCATGCGCTACATCGGGGCGCGTAAAGGGGGCATCTCATCACTCTTTGCCGGCTGCAATCGCGGCAAAGAGTCCATTGCTATCGACCTGAAGTCGGAGGCGGGTCAGCAGGTGATTCAGGGAATGGCTCCCAAGGTAGACGTGATCATCCACAACTTTCGCCCGGGCACTATGGACGCTTTGCATCTGGGTAGCGACGCGATGCGCGTCCTGAATCCAAGACTGATCTATACCGCTATTTCAGGTTTTGGTACCGAGGGGCCGCTACGTCGAGCCCCAGCCTATGACCCCGTTATTCAGGCTCACGCGGGCATGACGGCGACACAGGGCGGTGACGATGCACCGCGGTTTATCCGGTCACTCTTGTGCGACAAGATCACTGCCTTCACCGCGTGTCAGGCGGTAACCAGCGCCCTCTTTGCGCGGGAGCGCACCGGCGAAGGGCAGCACATTGACCTCTCTATGCTGGATGCCGGCTTGTTCTTCATGTTTCCGGACGGGTTTCAAAACCATGCGTTGCTTGATGAAGATGTTATCCCGGGCGGCATGCTGATCGATATTCTCTATGAGCTTACCCTAACCAAAGACGGCGGCATCACCATTGCGGCGGGTAATCAGGAGATGCAGGGCAGAATGCTAAAAGCAATAGGCATGTTGCATCTATTGCAGGATGAGCGCTTTAACACCATGAAAAAGCTGGTGGAGAACCTTGCAGTATTCCGGGAGGCGGTCGCAGAGAAATGCCTCGAGTACACCAGTGAAGAATTGCTCGACCTGCTGCGCACCGCCGAGGTGCCCTGCGCCAAGTGCCTGACTCGCGACGAGGTGCTCGCTCAAGATCAACTTAAAGCCAATGACAGCCTAGAAGTGATTGATCACCCCCTGCTCGGACAACTGCGAATTGTGAAGTCACCACCCCGCTTTGGGGGGGAGCGTTTGGCCCCGTCGCGCCCCACCCCAGAACATGGCGAAGACACGGACGCCGTGTTGAAAAGCTTCAATCACGATGACCAGGCAATCGCGACGTTGAGGAGCGCCGGGGTCATCGCCTAATCAAAACGCAACCGCCGCCACATTATCTATCGTTAAAACGCCGCAGCAGTCGGAGTAACCGGGTGTGAAACCGCCGTCCCGTAAAGGTTTTTAAAGATCAAATACGGACGTGATCATGTCGCGATAGGCTTCGGGGCCTGCGACAGAGTAGGGTCCACGAAAACCATACCAACCCACCGAACCCGTCGCGTCGATCGCTGTAGCGAGGGTAAAGAAATTTGATTCCTCCCAAGCTGTCAACCAACCCAGTGTCAACACGGTCGTGGCGACACCCTGAGCAATACTCTCAGCCGCCGCGACCCTCTGACCGTCGGTCACCATAAAGATCACCACCTGATTCTCGGCCAATCCCAGAGCAGCGAGCTCTTTCGCGTGCAACTCGTGCGCCTCGGCATCAACGTCGATACCTCGCGCAATGCGTCTGAGAGTAGCGATATAAGCGCTCCGCTCTGCGTCCGAGAGTTGGGGTGCTCTATAAATATCTTCAATGCCGGCAACGCTGTTGCGCGATCCGGGGCGAATTTGGGCGCCCGCAGTGGAAAGGGCCACCTCGACAGAGTTGAATCCTTTAGAGCGAAGCAAGTCTGCAACATCTCCAAGTGCCGAATCCGCCTCCGCAGAGCAAAGTTTCGCGTTGTATTCCTGGTCCAAAGCAGCGTCAGATGTGTTATCCAGCACCGAGCAGTCCTGAACCAGAACAAGATCAAAGGCAGCCGCGCCGCCATAAGCTTCTACCGTCTGATCGAAGGACTGCCCCTGAGCCACGGAGGTCCAGATCAGAAACCCGGTTACCGCCATCACACGTGCTAGCAGCGCGTTAGCCATCATCGCTCCCTTTGATCGATTCGAGCCCAGCATACCGAATACATTGCTACTGTGCAGTAAAACCGCCGTCGACACTCAATACAGCACCCTGACAAAGACTCGAATCCTCAGACGCAAAAAAGAGGATCGCGGCCGCCACCTCCTCTGCGGTGCCCATGCGCCCTATGGGCATGACCCCTCGCAACATGGCCTTGGCTTCCTCTTTGTCGGGCATCAGGTCTGTCCAACGCTCCATCATTGGGGTTTGAATCACTCCCGGACAAACGCAATTGACGCGCACTCCGCTGGTGGCCAACTCAATCGCCATGTCTTTAGTGAATACCACCAGTCCACCCTTGGCGCTGCCGTAGGCGGTTGATAACGGAAACCCGACCAGACCATTCAAAGAAGAGACATTGATCACGCTCCCGGAACCGCTCTCTACCATCGATGGAACAAAGTATTTACAGAGCAACCAGGGTCCCTTGAGATCCGTGTCCAGCACTCGATCCCACTCATCCAAAGTCGTTTGATCGTAAGTTTTGTTCAGCTCCGAGCCAGCATTATTCACCAGCACATCGACACTGGCCCACCGGCTCAGCACCGCATCTGCCACCTGCTTTACCGAGGGCTCGAGCCTGACATCCAACTCAAGAGCAAATGACTCGCCGCCACACTCAGCCGCAAGCTGCTCAGCAGATGCCAGGTGCCGATCGAGAATGCACACCGCTGCGCCTTCACTGACAAATCGCCTGACAGTGGCTGCGCCGATGCCACTGGCGCCTCCGGTGACCACACATTTCAACCCTTTCAGTCGCATAACCGCCCTTAACATCAAAAACGCCTCCGAGTTAACGCGGCTGCGCCGGCAATAGCAATCCCCTTGCAAGCCCTTACAGCCGTGGAGCGACCACGCAGAGGGTAAACCGGTGTCAGGCTCGAGCTGCCAGCGCAAAAAAAAATCGGGAGATGCGGGATAAACCCGCGTTAACAAAACGTCGTGTGAATATGGAAAACGTTAAATTGAGCCACACCGAAACAGCTTCGCTTCTGACCGCAGCGATTGTCCTCGCGGTATTGGGCATCTTCGCGATCTAAACCCGGGGCCATCCCCTCGCAGTAATGTCGACTGCGGCCATAGACCGCTGGTATTCAGCCGCCGATTTTCATCAATTTTTTGCAAGAAAAGCCGATATTTAGGGTATCCCCTTAATTCGAGCGCGCGATGTTGGTGGTCAATTCCAACACGACGGCCGCAATTACCCAAAATGCCTTGGTTAAAACCGGCCGGGAAATGCATACCGCTGTGGAGCGACTCTCCACCGGCGTGCGCATCAATGGCGCTGCGGATGATGCTGCTGGACTGGCCATCACGTCTCGGATGACCTCGCAAGTGATCGGCCTCAGCACCGGCATCAGCGCTGCTTCCGACGCTATCGGAATGGTCAGCACCATTGACGGTGCCCTCATCGAGATGGGTGAGATGTACCAACGACTGAGGGAGCTCGCCCTGATGGCGGAAAACGGTACCAACAGTCAGCAAGACATTCGTATTTTACAGGCGGAGTTTGATGCCGTCGTAGGATCTATCGAATCAGTCATCACCCACACCACCTATCAGGGCTATAACGTGTTCTTCAATCCATCGGGGCAGCTATCGAGCCACCTGGATTGGCGCAATGACGGTCAGGCCGTGGTCATGGATCTGACGTTTACTCTGGGTGACACCGGTACGGTTTCGACCAGTTTTACGCCGGATGGCGCCGGAGGGAGCTATTCCTTCGTGGACTCAGAGGTGCTCTCTGGATGGGGCTACTTCTTTTATATGAACGCGAACAGCAGCAATGACAGCGTTATCGGTCAGTTCCGGAACGATCCCAATTCCAGCATGTATTCCAATCAGGTGCTGGACCCCAGCCATGCTAACTATCGAAACGTCGTCTCGATAGGCGCAGCTGACGACACCGTTACCAACATCGACAATCTGCTGGATAACGTGAATTCATCACGGAGCAAGCTGGGCGCTTTGTACAATCAATTGGTTTATGCGATGGACAGCATGAGTCATACGCTCACTAATACTCGCGCTAGCCGCAGCATGATTCTCGATACCGATTACGCGGCTACCACCGCCCGTCTCGCCAAGATCCAGATTCTGACGCAAGCAGGGACCGCTATGCTGGCCCAGGCAAACGCGCTGCCAAAAATGATTCTCCAGCTCCTGCAGAGCTGAACGACCCTCAAAGCGTCATTACCGCCGTGCTGAGGGCGAGGATTCCCATAGCCGACCAGCAGAAAAGTGGGGCCAATAGCCAGCAAAAGGCAAGTTACGGTATGAATGCTGTGAACACTTCTCTTAGCAACAGCGTTGCCAATGCCATCCAGCTCAGCATAAACAGACTGAAGCGCACCCAGACGTGATTAATGGTGACCTGGACGATTGAGTGGGCCAGCCTGAATCCACAATACGCCCACGCTGCATAGAGATGCACCATGTCGGCATGCTCGAGCGCCCAGATGACGCCAACGATGGCGTAAAACAAGGTGGGCTGCTCCCAGAGATGATTATAATTATCGGCCACGCGCTCGACATGGCTGGGGAAAACACCGCCGAGCTGTGACGGATGTGACAGCTTCTGCAAATCAACGCCTTGCGCTTCCAACACTTTTGCAGCAGGAATACGCGTGGCATACATCAAAAGCATCATTACAAAACTGAGTGTGCCCATAAACAGGATGGGATACAGGATTAAGTCGTTCATGGGTCTCGTGAGTCCGGCTGTGGATCGGCACCGCGCAAGATAACGCGAGTTGCCGGAGTCCGCACTGGCAAAATAGACCTGCATCGCACTCAGGCGGCAGTCTATTGTGCGATGGAGCAGCTAAGTCTGTTTGGACTGCGCACGGTACCAGGCACACGCTCACAGAGAAGGGTAATCAATGCCTCTAGCGAAGCGAGGCAACGCACCGACTTACTCGAGACGGGTCCAGACTTCGCGGTGTGCACTGCCCTCGCGTTGGTAGGTTTTCTCGAGGCTATCGCCGTCGTCGGATACCGACACGGTGCTATCCAACGTCGTCCCAATTGCAGCAGGATCCGATTCGTTGGAAAAAATTTCTGACAGCGACATTCCCGCTATCGTATACGAGCCAAAACCTGCCGAGAGCGCCGGCGATAAGCAGGTCGGCAGACGCGCATAGTAGTTGTAGATGACATGCCGCTCGGTATAGATCTTTGTAGCACTCGGTTGCTTAAGGGTAATGGACTTGCCGTTCTTATAGGCTTCGCTCAGCTGCCAAACGCCCTTTAAGTTACTCGCTCCTTCAGCGGCGAAACCCAACGAGCACTGCACAATACAAACCATCCCCGCGATAAATTTCTTTGTCATTGTGATAACCCCTCAGCATGCCAATTTTTGAGTGCTTATTGAGTTAAGGCACATCCCAAATTGGCACCGTGTTTTTATACCCTTATCGGCAAGGGGGTTTTAAGTATTAATTTCGAAGCGATTGATACAGCATCTATAAAAATCGGCAACTTTGTTTATTTTTGATCAACTTGTCCGGACAAAGCTGCTTCGATTTTCGTACTGAACTAAACCTTTAACGACATGCCTGATAAAGGCATGATAATTTTTAAGGAAGGCGTCCTTCTCTATTAATTTTTTTTTGAATGAGCAAGAAAAAAGAAAGTGGCCGATAAAAGCATTGAAGTCTTGTCACAGTGCAAATTTGGGAAATGGTTTTTAATGAAAAGCTATTCTCTTGAGTTGATGTTCAAATTACTTGACAGCGACGCGGAGGGATTAAACGAGCTGCGAAAATCAATGTACAGCGCGACCCCCCAGCTACCCGCTTTTTTGGACTTCATCTCGCTACTCGAGAGCAAAGGTTGCGTAGAGAGGCTGTCCGGCACCTCAAAGAAAAGCAAGCGCGTGCTCAGACTCACTCCACAAGCCCGCAAGTCTATTGAAGGCAAACTTAAAAGCGCTACGTAACGCACCTTACCGTTCCACTGGGACTCCAATCACACAAGTCCTGTTAGACGGCGGCCATGCGAAAGCGCGAGCATCACGTTTAGGTAGATTGAGATTGACGTCTTAATCTGAGTGCACTCCGGCACAAGCGAGAAGGCCGAGTCGGCGGTATGAGAGAATCTAAACGTCCGATACGAACTGATGTGGAGACCAGATTAATCAGGGATCGACTGCAGACAAGTGTATTGACAGCGAGTTAAGGACTGCTCTTTCAATCGCCCACCAAAGACCTCAACTGACCACCATTGACGTTCTAGAGCATCACCACAGGCGGCACACAAGTCCGTGACAGCAGTCATAGGAGACGCTGTTGGGTAACTTCCTTTTACGATCTAAAGGGGCCTGAAACACAGCGGTAGCATTGCTATGCATTGGCTCCTTTTTTGCACGGCTACAGTCAGGTGCTTTTACAAGCGCTTCGTGCTATGTTCTTTTTATCTGACTCCATACGTGCGGATGGTTTTCACCACCACAGAGTCAGCGCCATGAAGAAACCCCTATTACACATTTTTTTTGCCTTCGCCCTAAGCACTAGTCTTGCAGCGTCGGCACAGAGCCTTCCTCAATTTGGTACGGCCAGATTCGGCCAAGCCATATTCGGTCAGGCTAGCGCTGCGGCGCTACCCGTTCCCTTTATGCCCCTTTGGGCAACCATCACCCTCGCGGTCCTGCTGTGGGCAGTGGTGTTTCTGATGCGAGCCAAGGAGGCTTGATATGAGAAGATTATTCGCTGCTCTATCGCTGATCACCTGTTGCCATTCGGTGGCTGGTGACTTGATTGAGTTTAACAATGGGGATGTCGTTAAGGCAGAAGACTTCAATCACAACTTTGAAAAGCTGGAGACTGATATTGCCAATATCCCTGCTGGTGCTATTGGACCACAGGGCAATACCGGAGCTACTGGACCACAGGGACCCGCTGGCGCGAATGGTGCGGACTCAACCGTAGCTGGACCTCAGGGTCCTGCCGGTCCCACTGGCGCTACCGGACCTTCTGGCGCGGATACTCCTGCGTCTCATACGGATGCTGGTGGAAGCACGGCCGTGGGCGCGAGTGCTTTAGCGAACAACGCTGGTGGCGCCAGCAACACCGCCATTGGTAGCTATGCGCTCTACAGCAACACCACGGGCTACTACAACACCGCCAGCGGCGATTCGGCGCTCTACACCAACACCACGGGCAGCTCCAACACCGCCAGTGGCCAATCGGCGCTCAAGAACAACACCACGGGCAATTCCAACACCGCCAGTGGAGTGAATGCGCTCATCGAAAACACCACGGGCAGCGCAAACACCGCCAATGGTACGGGGGCGCTCTACATCAACACCACGGGCGACTACAACACCGCCAGTGGCCAAACGGCGCTCAGGAGCAACACCACGGGTTACTCCAACACCGCCAGTGGCGTCAATGCGCTTTACAACAACACCACGGGCTACTACAACACCGCCAGTGGCTCTGCAGCCCTCAACGGAAACACCACGGGTTCCTACAACACCGCTGTTGGCTATGATGCAGATGTGACCAGCGACAATCTCAGTAACGC
>Ga0181595_10001452_pt1 | contig 25573 bp, 23 predicted proteins | sample 041ome_7_FD_145604 | JGI IMG/M metagenome (GOLD analysis project Ga0181595, IMG submission 145604) | Coastal salt marsh microbial communities from the Groves Creek Marsh, Skidaway Island, Georgia - 041401AS metaG (spades assembly) | ecosystem: Environmental > Aquatic > Marine > Intertidal zone...
GCGTTTGGCTGGCGTTTCTACTGCGTTATCGCTTGTTCATGTAGAATAACTACACATCACAAGCTCTGCCTTGTATAAACACCAGCCAAACGGCTGCAAAAACAAGCTGCAAACGTCAACACGCCCTAGGTTACAGCCGTAAAAAAAGCCCTGACGGGCTTTTTTTAATCTGCATCGGTCTCGACGTAAGAAAAGTCGTCCGAACCATCAGCGATACGCTTTTTGCCAAACACTGTGTGGAACTTACGCTTCTCAGCCAGCCGTTGTTTATACTTTAGCCAGGTTTTTTCATAGACTGAAGTGGCTTCCGCCTCACCACGACACACCAGCACAAAGCGCTGTTCTTCGTCGTTAGCTGGCTGCCTCGCCCCCTGCTCCAGTTCCTGCATTGCTAAACCGTGTTTCTCCAGCAGATTGCCCTCTGCCAGGGTAAAGCGCCCGGACCGGGTAAAACCACGCGGGAAATTCCGGTCATCGAAAAAGCGACGATTAGCGACAAAACTTTGCTGCATCACTTTTTTCCTCTCATGTCGTTGAATATCAAGCCAGCCTGTTTAAACTGTGCGGAGTATGGTTAACAAAATTCCTGTCGTAAAACAAAAGTTTTTTATGGTTACGATAAATTTAATTTGAGGCTAGCTTGGATACTGACTTACTGAAAACCTTCCTGGAAGTACAGCGCACCCGCCATTTTGGTAAGGCTGCTGAAAATTTATACCTCACGCAATCTGCGGTGAGTTTTCGGATCCGTCAACTGGAGCAACAACTGGGGGTAAATCTATTTATCCGACATCGCAATAACATTCAGTTAACAGCCGCAGGGGAACGTTTGTTGCCACATGCGCAAACCATGCTGGCAGCGCTACAAAAAGCCCGCCAGGACGTTGCCAACAGCGTCAACGAGCCCTGCTATTTCCAACTTGGGGTAGCACCATTGTTTGTCAATTCGCTGCTCGCAGCACCGCTCAGGGCGTTACAACAAGCGCTACCGGAATTGAATCTGCGTATCGATTCGTTGTCGCGGGAGCATCTTAGTCAACAGCTACTGAACCAACAGCTGGATCTGGCGCTGCTAACCGAACCGGCAAAAACCGACGAGTTGTATGGTGTTGCGCAAGGACAAGTTACGTTGCTAGCGGTATGCCAGGGTTCGGCGGTGGTGGACGAGCTGGCGTACTGCCATCTGGATTGGGGCAATCATCCGGGCCATCCGTCGGCAAACCGGACCACCCTGCGCACTAACAGTTGTGAGCTGGCATTAGACGCGGTATTACACCAGGGGGTATACAGCTACTTACCGGCACCGATACTGCAGCCATACCTGCGCAGCAAGCAATTACAACCCATGCCACAACTTCCCAGCCTGGTATTACCTTATTACCTGCTATGCCATTGGGAGCGACGTGAAGACAATCTGATTAAACAGATCAGTCAACAGCTACTGACATTAGGGGCGGAATAAACCGGCATTGCGGCCACGGGCGCGACGCAATAATAAGCGTTTGTGGCTGTTAAACAGCGGTAACAATAACGGACCGGTAAAGATGGCTGCTACCGCCCAACGCAACGCGGCCATGCCACTGCGTAGTGCTGCAATATAAACCCCCACTGCTACCATTAACCAAACTACCGGAACCAATAACACCTGGTCACTCCTCTACAACGCAATCTGAGCTGGCGATTATATCAGCAACCCAGACGTCTTGCTGTTATCCTTTAGTTGCATTTTTATACAAAAAAGGCAGCAAAAAGGGCCCGCAGGCCCTTTAATAGTTCGACCAGTAACAATGAATCATTGTTACTGGGAAGCGGTGAAGCTATGAATAGAAACGCTCGCCTTGCTCCGCCATTTTTAACAAGGTATCGCACGGCGTAAAGCGGCTACCAAAGCGGCTTTCCAGCTGCCGTAAGGTCGCCACCAGATTATTGACACCCAGCTTATCGATATAGCGGAACGGACCACCAAGGAACGGCGGGAAACCGATACCAAAGATGGCACCAATATCCCCATCCCGGGCCGAGGCTATAATGCCCTCTTCCAGACAACGGACCGCCTCATTCAGCATTTGCGCGGTGCAGCGGCTGGCAATTTCATCGCTATTTAGCGCCGGCGCCGGTGTTACGCCAAGCACTGCATACACCGACTCATCAACCAGCTTTTTACCTTTTTTCGCGGCCTTACCATAAAGATAAAACCCTTTTTCGGTTTTCTTGCCTTTACGGCCATCGGCCAGCAGTTTGTCAAAGGCAGCTGGTGCGGCAAAGCGCTCACCGAGCTCAGCCGTTAAAATCGGCGAAATTTTGGCGCCAACATCAATACCCACTTCATCCAGCAGCGTCACCGGGCCGACCGGGAAGCCGAATTTGACCAGCGCACGGTCAATTTTTTCTACCGGCTCACCGGCAAGCAGAATATTGGCCGCCTCATTCATATACAGCGCCAGAATGCGGTTAACGTAGAAACCGGCACCGTCTTTAACCACGATCGGCGTTTTGCCTTGCTTACGGGCGAAAGCAACCGTAGTAGCGATGGTCTCCGCAGAGGTTTTGTCATGCGCAATCACTTCTACCAGCGGCATTTTATCTACCGGTGAGAAGTAATGCAGACCGATCACATTTTCCGGCCGCGCTGCCTTTTCGGCAATTTTGTGAATAGGTAACGAACTGGTATTGCTGGCAAAGATGGTATGCTCCGCACAGTGCTGTTCAATATCAGCCACCATTTGCTGCTTTAAGCTCAGATCTTCAAATACCGCCTCAACCACGATATCGACATCATGGAAACCACTGTAATCGGTGGTGCCGGTGATCAACAGCAGCTGCTTTTGCATCTCGGCTTTGCTGATAAAGCGCTTTTTATATTTTTTATTCAGGATATCAAAGCTGTATTTCAGCGCATTATTAATACCCTGCTCAGCGATATCTTTGATCCGCACCGCTACACCGGCCTTGGTGGCGCTGACATTCGCAATACCGCCGCCCATCAGGCCGCCGCCCAGTACTGCGGCTTTGCGTACTTTACGCGGTTTGGCATCACCGGCACCGCTTTCTTTTTTCATCTGAGTGGTAGCAAAGAAAATACTGCGCAGTGCCGCCGACTCTGACGTCATACAAAGCTGGCCAAAGGCTTTGGCCTCTGCGGCCAGGCCTTTTTGATAGCCTTGCTCGACGCCGGTTTGAATCACTTCGATAATCCGCAGGGCGGCAGGATAGTTGCCCTGGGTTTTCTTCAGCGTTTGTTTTAGCGCCTGGGAGAACACCAGTTTGCGACCTGGTCCGGTATTTTCCAGCAGTTTGTCCAGCAGGCTCTGCTTTTTCGCTTCGCGCCGGGGTTTACCGGCCAGCGCTTTTTTCACTGCGGCATCGAGCAGAATGCTCTCCGGCACCACGTCATCGACCAGACCAAGCTTCTTCGCCTGGGCCGCACGCAATTGCTTACCCGTCAGGATCATATCCAGCGCTTTTTGCACGCCAACTAACTTCGGTAAACGCTGGGTACCACCACTGCCGGGTAGTAAGCCCAGCTGTACTTCCGGCAAACCCAACACGGTTTTCGGGCTGCTGCTGGCAACCCGGGCATGACAGGCCAGTGCCAGCTCCAGACCACCACCTAAGCAAGGCCCATGAATTGCGGCCACCAGCGGTAAGCGCAACTGCTCCAACCGGTCAAACATTTGTTGTCCCATCGTGGCAATGGTTTCCGCCTGCTCAGCCGTCTGACAGGCGTCAAGCATGCTGATATCGGCACCGGCAATAAAGGAATCTTTTTTGCCACTGATAAAGACCACGCCTTTTAAGGTACTGTCGTTAGCCAGCTGTTTCAGCATGGCATCAATTTCATCGGCAAACGAGGCTTTCAGGACATTCATGCTTTCACCCGGAATATCCATGGTGATCACGGCCACCTTGTCATCGCGGATGCTTAAGCTAAAGCTGCTTACTGTCTCAGTCATTATTCGGTCTCCACAATCATCGCTGCGCCTAAACCGCCGGCGGCGCAGGCAGTGGTCAGGCCGATGCCACCACCACGACGTTTTAATTCATTCAGGGTTTGCACTATTAAGCGGGTGCCGGTCGCGGCAAAGGGGTGGCCATAAGCCAGTGAACCACCGTTGACGTTAAACTTATCCATATCAATTTCGCCAATCGCTTCGCTGCGGCCGAGCTTTTCTTCGGCAAATTTACGGCTACCAAACATCTTCATATTGGCCAGTGCCTGGGCGGCGAAGGCTTCATGCATTTCAATTAATGTTAGATCCGACAATTTCATCCCGGCGCGATCCAGCGCGATCGGCGTGGCATAAGAGGGGCCCATCAGCATATCTTCATGCACGCCAATGGCCGAAAAGGCGTAGCTGCGCAGATAACCCAAAGGGGTATAACCCATGGCTTTGGCACGGCCTTCGGTCATCATCAGCACCGCAGAAGCGCCGTCGGTCAGCGGCGTACTGTTTGCCGCCGTTACTGAACCATGCACCCGGTCAAATACCGGCTTTAATTTGGCGTAAGAGTCGAGCTTCGACTCCATCCGGATATTGTTATCGATCTTTAAATAACGGCTGTACGGCTCAACATAGGCGGTCATCACCTCATCGGCCAGCTTGCCGGCTTGCCAGGCGGCCGCCGCCAGCGTGTGCGAGCGGTGTGCCAGTTCATCCTGCGCTGCCCGGCTGATACCATGGCTTTTCGCCATTTGTTCAGCCGTATCGCCCATTGACAGACCGGTACTGTATTCGGCTACCGCCGGTGGAACCGGCAGCAAGTCTTTCAGGCCCAAGCGGCGAAAAATTGCCAGTTTCTGGCCCAGTGTCTTGGCTTTATTAACATCGACCAGGGCGCGCGCCAGTTTCTTGCTCACACCTATTGGTAATACCGAACTGGAGTCCGCACCACCGGCAATGGCGATCTGCGTAACACCGGCCAGCATGGATTCGGCAACACTGACTACTGACTGAAAACTGGTGGCACAGGCCCGGGTAACACTAAAGGCATCGGTATGCACCTGCATACCGGTGCCCAGCACGATTTCGCGGGCAATATTCGGTGCTTCCGGCATTTGTACCACCTGACCGTATACCACCTGCTCGACCAGAGCCGGATCCAGCTCAGCCCGGATCAGCAGTTCGTTAACCACCAACTTACCCAGGTCCAGGGCGGATACGCCATGAAACTCAGTAGCTTGTTTAGCGAAAGGCGTACGAAGCCCGGAGACGATCGCAATCCGCTCACCATCACGGGTTCTCAGGTTGATAGGCGCTGCCATAGTTATCCTCTTGTTTTCTGATGGCCTGACTGCAGGTCCGACCTCTGATATTCATCCGATTGTAACCACTGTCTACCGAAATTAAAACAGTTGTTTTAAAACTCTTGTATTAGCATAGTGGGAACCTTATAAAGAGTTATGAGTCCTAACGTCGCTATTCGCCACAGTCAGGCCGGATAAAGCGGTCAGAAATCAACCACTTTTAAAGAATAAGACAAAAATTATGATGGTACAGGCTTTTGCGTCATTAAAATCTTATCTGGATAGCCAGGTGCTGGGACAACCGGCATTAACCGAAGGCATTTTGCTGGCGCTATTAGCCAATGGTCACCTGTTGGTCGAGGGCCCGCCAGGTCTGGCGAAAACCCGGGCAGTGAACGCGCTGGCGCAGGGTGTAGAAGCCGAATTTCACCGTATTCAGTTTACGCCTGACTTACTGCCGGCTGATTTAACCGGCACCGATATCTACCGGCCGGAGACCGGCGCCTTTGCCTTTCAATCCGGTCCGTTGTTTCATAATTTAATTCTGGCGGATGAAATTAACCGTGCCCCCGCCAAGGTTCAGTCTGCGCTACTGGAAGCGATGGCAGAGAAACAGGTCACCGTGGGTCGCAATACTTATAAACTGCCGGAGCTGTTTCTGGTGATGGCGACGCAAAACCCACTGGAGCAGGAAGGCACTTATCCGCTGCCGGAAGCTCAGCTTGACCGCTTTTTATTACATTTAAAGGTGGATTACCCGGATAGCGCGACCGAGCTGGAGATCCTGCGCTTAACCCGCGCCGAAGCCCGCCATGAAACACCGGTTAAAGCGGCCCCCATCAGTCAGGCGGATATTTTCGCTGCCCGCCAGCAGGTATTAAAACTGCATCTGGCTGAGAGCCTTGAACATTATATGGTGCAACTGGTAATGGCCACCCGTAAGCCCGGTGCATACAGCGAACAGCTCGCCCGTTATATCGGTTATGGCGCCAGCCCCAGGGCAACCATAGCGCTGGATCGTTGTTCCCGCGCCCGCGCCTGGTTAGCCGGCAGAGATTTTGTTACGCCGGAAGATATTCAGGCCGTATTTCATAATGTGCTGCGCCATCGCTTAATTCTGACCTACGCCGCCGAGGCTGAGGGTATCAGTACCGACCAGGTACTGACTGACATCCTAGAACTGGTTGCAGTACCTTGAAATGAGTAACCCGGTCTTTGATCCGACAACTTGGTTCCAGAGTTTGCAGGCGACTGGCGTACAGTTAGCCCTGCCAGAATTGTTATGGTATCAGCGCCATACCCGGTTGCTGGATTTAAAACCGGGGCGTAACGCCCAGAGTAAGCTGGCTGGGAGCTATCTGGCCCGCAGTAAAGGCCGCGGTATGGAATTTGATGAAGTGCGGCATTATCAACCCGGTGATGACGTCCGGGCTATCGACTGGCGTGTTACTGCCCGTACCGGTCGGGTGCATACCAAGTTGTTCCGCGAAGAGCGGGAGCGGCCGGTATTTATTCTGACCGATCTAAGCGAAACCATGCGTTTTGGCTCCACCTTGCTACTAAAATCCGTACAGGCGGCGCATCTGGCCGCACTGCTCGGTTGGCACTGTAAAGCCCAGGGCGATAAACTCGGCGGCCTGGTATTTAGTGAACAGCAACATGTTTTACTCAAACCGCTTGGCAGAAGTAAAGGCGTACTGCGCTACCTGCAGGCACTGCTGGATGTGCATCAGCAACAACAGACTAATCAGGGCATGACGCTGGCCAACGCCTTGGCTGAACTGCGCCGGGTATTAAGGCCAGGCAGTTTGCTGTATATTTTATCCGACTTTAACCAGCTTGATGATGAGGCATTACGACATTTACAGGTGTTAAAACAACATAACGAAATTCATTGTTGTCAGTTTTCCGATCCGCTGGAACTGAACCTGCCCGACAACCTGTATGGCGAGGCATTAGTCAGTGCCCAACAAGGCAGCCCCGCCGTAGTGGATTTAAACAACAAACTAAAACAGCGCTATCAACAACAACAACAGCAAGCTCTTGCCGCGTGCAAAGCCAAACTGTTGCGCCAGGGCTGTCAGTGGTTAACGCTGAGTAGCGCCGCACCCTTATTGTCGCAACTGGCCGGAGCTTATCATGACTGATCAGGCACAACTGCTTAGTTTACTGGCCGATATTAACGAGCCGCCCTACCCTGATACGCCCTTGCTGGCACCCGGGCACTGGTTGCTGATTGCACTCGCGGCCCTGGGTTTAGCTATGCTGAGCTATCATCTGTGGCGCCGCTGGCAGCAGCAGGCAGCAAAACGACAGGCCTGGCGTGAATTTCAGCGCTTAGATCCACAGGATGAACTACTGGCGACTCAGCTGAATCAACTTTTAAAACGTTTGCTGAAAAGCTACTGGCCAAGTCATCCGCTACTCAGCGCTGGCACAGCGGATTGGCAGCAGCATTGGCAACAGTGCTTACCAGCGGATGTGCGCTTACCGGATCTGAGCCTGTTGTTATATCAGGCCCCGTCGCAACATAGCGTTGCAGACCGACAACAGCTGTATCACGCAGCCCGGCTGTATCTGCAAGCCTTTAACGCGACTAAACTTAGCCCGACCCTCTCCAGCGGAGGCCAGCATGTTTGATCTGAGCTATCCCTGGTTGTTGTTAGCCTTGCCCCTGCCCTGGTTAATACGAAAGCTACCGCAACCTGCCGGCCGGGCGCTCAAACTGCCGGCGCTGGCCAAACTCGGCCAGCAGCAGCGCGAAGCAGCTGCGGCTCCGCTGAGTAGTCGTTTGGTATTGCTATTGTGTTGGTGTTTACTGGTGTTTAGTGCCAGCCAACCGCGTTGGCTGGGTGAGCCGGTGGCACTGCCGCAACAGGGCCGGGAATTGATGCTGGCACTGGATCTCTCCGGCTCGATGGATATTCCGGATATGGAGCTAAATGGTCAACGTTTTACCCGCCTGGAAGCAATGAAAAACGTATTGCGGGATTTTATTCAGGCGCGGCAAGGCGATCGCGTCGGCTTAATCTTGTTTGCCGATGCCGCTTATCAGCAAGCCCCGTTAACCTTCGATTTAGCGACAGTACAACAATTTCTGGACGATGCGGTAATGGGTCTGGTCGGGCAACGTACTGCGATCGGTGAGGCTATTGGCCTCAGTGTAAAGCGCCTGAATAGTTACGACACCACCAATAAAGTGTTGATTTTACTCAGTGATGGTGCCAATAACGCTGGTGACATTCAGCCGCAGGAAGCGCTGAAACTCGCCATAGCGGCTGGGATCAGGATTTATACTGTCGGTTTGGGCGCCGAGCAAATGGTGCAAAATAGTATTTTCGGCCAGCGCGTAATTAATCCATCACAGGATTTGGATGAGCCCTTATTAATCCAAATCGCAGAGCAAACGGGCGGGCGCTACTTCCGTGCCCGCAGTCCGGCAGAGCTGCGGCAAATTTATCAGTTGCTTGATGAACTGGAGCCGATTGAACGAGAACAACTCACCTACCGGCCACAGCGGAGTTTACTGCATTACCCCCTGGCCCTGGCTTTGCTTTGCTCATTCTGGCTGGCGGCGCGGCGTATTGACTGGACAGGAGTAATATCAGGTGCTCGCTGATTTACATTTATTACGACCCTATTGGCTGCTCGCGCTGGTACCCGCAGTATTGCTCTGGCTGTTGTTACGTAATCACCGCCAGCAACACAGCCTGTGGCAAAATCTGATTGCCCGCCATCTTCAGCCTGTGGTGTTGCTGGGTGAACAATTAAAGCGTCAACAGCCCTGGGCTCTCCCCATACTGGCACTGTGCTGGTTGTTAGCTATACTGGCGCTTAGTGGTCCAAGTTGGCAAAAACTGCCGCAACCGGCGCTGGCGGTAAAAAAAGCGACGGTGTTGATTCTGGATATGTCGATGTCGATGCGGGCAACCGATATGGTGCCAGACCGCTTAACCCAACAGCGTTTTAAAGCACTGGATTTTGTTGATAAATTACGCGAGGGTGACCTGGCATTGATCAGCTATGCCGCGGAAGCCTTTGTGATTTCGCCTCTGACCATCGATTACAATAATATCCGACTACAGATCCCGAATTTAAAACCCGAATTACTACCGGGCCAGGGTTCCAATGTGTTGCATGCGCTGCAATTAGCCGACGAGGTGCTGCGACAGGCAGGCTACAGCCGCGGTGAAGTCATGCTGTTTACCGATGGCTTTGATCAAGACAGCTATCACGCATTGCAGCAACTGCTCAATAATTACCCGCACCGGTTATCCATTCTGGCGTTTGGCCAGGCCGAGGGGGCGGTTGTTCGTCTGGAAAATGGCGAGTTACTAAAGAACAGTCAGGGAGCTGTCGTCGTACCAAGAGTACCACTACAGCAACTGAGTATTTTAGCCAAACAGGGTGGCGGCGAGTATCAGCAAGCCGGCGCCGATAACAGTGATTTGCAGGCGCTGCTGGCTGGCTTTAGCCAACCTGAAGATACCCGGGATAATACTGAAGCCAGGCTGGGAGATAACTGGCAGGATGCTGCCGTCTATCTGGTGTGGTTGCTGCTGCCGCTGGCGCTGTGGCTGGGACGGCGATCGGCTGTCCTGCTGGTCTGTCTGTTAGTGTATTTACCACCGGCTGAAGCGGTGAGCTGGCGTGATTTATGGCAAAACAAACAGCAACAAGCGATTGCTGATTATCAACAAGGTGACTTTAGCGCTGCCCAACAAAAATTTACCGATCCCTTGTGGCAAGGTAATGCCGCTTACCGCGCCGGAGACTATGCCAAAGCCGCCAGCGCCTATCAACAAGCACTGAGCACGCAACCCAATGCTGCCGCCTGGCAGAATCTCGGCAATGCCCAGGCCATGCAGCAGCAGTTCGAGCAGGCGCTCTCGTCCTATCAGCAGGCGTTAGAACTCGAACCTGATAATGAAAATGCACGTAAAAACGCCGAGTTGATGCAACAGCTGCTAAAAGAGCAACAGCAGCAAGCACAACAACAGCAAAACCAACAATCACAGCAGGATCAACAAGACCAGCAGAATCAACAAGACCAGCAGGGTGATCCGCAATCGGCCGAGCAAAACCAGCCGGCAGAACAGGGCGAAGCTGAGCCGCAGCAAGCAGACAACACCCAGACTCAACAAGATGCCGCACCAGCAGCAGGCGAAGAGCAAGCTAAACAAGCTCAGCCACGCCCTGCCGGTGACGCAGGCGAAGCTGAAGAGCAGTCTGCTGAGCCGCAACCGCAGCGGCAAATCACCGAGCCCTGGCCCAATGCCACGCCAGAGCAACAGCAACAACTTGAAAACTTATTGCGCAAAGTACAGGACGATCCGGGGCTGCTGCTGCGCAACCGCATGTTACTGGAACAACAAAAACGGCGCACTGCCCCGCCGCCAGGAGCTCAACAGGAATGGTAACCCGCTTACTTGTCGTTATTTTGTTTAGCCAATTGCTATTTGGCGGTGCAGCTATAGCGTTTAGCAGCCTGCAAAGTTCGGTGGATAAAAATCCGGCGATGCTTGGCGAAGCTATTACTCTGGTCGTCACTGCTGACGCCCGCCTTAGCGCCGATGCGCTGGATTATCGTGAGCTACAACAGGACTTTCGGGTTATGGTGCCGGCGGTAAGTCAAAGCACTCAGGTGATTAATGGCCGCACCAGTCATAGTACCAGCTGGAGTCTGACGCTGTTTCCAAGGAGTACCGGCAGTTTTCGGATCCCGGCTTTTACGATTAATGGCATTAGCTCAACCCCTATTGCACTCGAAGTTATCGAACAAGCACAGAGCCAAACCAAACAAGATATCTTCCTGGAGGCGAAGCTCTCCGGCTATCCGTCAGTCTATGTGCAGCAGATGCTGTACTACGATGTGGTGATTTATTTCAGCGGTGACCTGCAGCGCGGCAACTTAACTGAGCCGGCACTGGAAGGCGCTGAAATTCAGCGGCTAGGCCCGGATGTCGAAGGGACAGCACTGATTGATGGTGTACGCTACCGCACTATTACCCGGCGTTATGCCATTACACCGCAGCAAAGCGGTAACCTGAGTATCCAGCCCCCCCTCTTTACCGGTGACATGATTGATCGCGATCCAAGCCGCTATAACTATTTTTCGCGCAGTAAAACCGTGATGGCCGAAGCAGAACCCGTGCGGCTGGAAATTAAACCGCAACCGGACAACTTTCCCGGTAACTGGCTGGTTGCTGGCCTGGTCACGCTAACCGAAGAATGGCAGCCAGAAGGCGCTGAGCTAAAAGCCGGTGAGCCGGTAACCCGGATTATTACCCTGTCGGCAGTTGATGTCGCAGCAAACCAGTTACCCGACTTAAGTCAACAATACCCTGACGGGATCAGAGCTTATCAGGAGCAACCGCAAAGCCGGGGTGCTGAACGCAGCGGGCGGATGGTCGCCCAAAAAGTCTATACCACAGCCCTTATCGCCAGCAGCAATGGCAGCCTTGTCCTGCCTGAAATCCGACTGCCGTGGTGGAATAGTCAGACCAACCAGCTAGACTATGCGGTACTGCCAGAGCGGACCCTCCAAGTCAGCGGTCAGGCGCAACAGCCAATAAGTCCGGCGCCAGTAATCCAAACTAAAGTGCAAACTCAGACGCCCACCGCTAACCACTGGCAATGGAACTACACCAGCAATCTGTTAGCTGGTCTGTGGTTAAGCTCACTCTTGCTGGTTGGCTATCTGCTGCAGCGGCGTGCTTCTGTTGCCCGTATAGCACCAACAAGCCAACCCGATGCCAGCTATAGCCCCAAAGCCTTGCAACGCGCGTGTCAGACTGGCGACGCAAAGGCGGCGGCGCAAGCGTTATTGTATTGGGGCAAACAGCGTTATCAACCAGCGCCAAGAAGTCTGGGCGAATTGCGCCGCCACGCCGGTACCCCCGCCTTTGCTGACGCACTGTTACAACTGGAACAACAGCTCTATGGTCAGCAAAATACGCCCTGGCAAGGCGATATGCTGTATCAGGCCTGGCAGCAATTACCCAAAGCGACTGCAACTTCGCAACGCTCTGCATTGACTGCGCTCTATCCGCAATAATCCGCAATAATCCGGAATATTCGTCAGATCCCCGGCCCGGCAAGTTAAGTCAGCATAAAAGCGCTGGCAACCCCGGGCACATCTTGTTAGCATTTAAAGCGAATTGACCTTTGCTGATGCCCTTTCAAACAGTGAGTCGTCAGCAAACGTCAGCTCTCATTAACTACAACCTATAACAACAGGAGCTTTTCGCGTGGAATTAGCCACCCTTCTTTCGCTCGCCATTTACTTTCTCGCAATGATCGCTATTGGGCTTTACGCCTACAAAACGACCGACAACGACGTATCAGGCTATATGCTCGGCGGCCGTAAACTCAGCCCCAGTGTTACGGCGCTTTCTGCCGGTGCTTCCGATATGAGCGGCTGGATGCTGATGGGCTTGCCCGGTGCGATGTATATTTCTGGATTAAGTAGCACCTGGATCGCCGTGGGCTTATTAATCGGAGCCTATCTGAATTACCTGGTGGTTGCCCCCAGGTTGCGGGTGTACACCGAAATCGCTCAGGATGCGATCACCATTCCGGATTACTTTGAAAAACGCTTTGAAGATAAAACACGCTTACTGCGCATAGTATCATCACTGGTTATAGTGGTATTTTTTACCCTTTATACGTCATCCGGCGTCGTCGGCGGCGGTAAATTATTTGAGAGCTCCTTTGGGCTTAACTATGAACTCGGTCTGTTTATTACAGCCGGTGTAGTAGTCATTTACACCCTGATTGGCGGTTTTATGGCGGTGAGCTTAACTGACTTTGTGCAGGGCTGCCTGATGTTTCTGGCGTTAGTGCTGGTTCCGATAGTCGCAATTGATCATTTAGGCGGCATGACCGAAGTTAACCAAATCGTGAATCGGATCAATCCGGACTTACTAAGCTGGGTGGGTGCCAGCTCAGCATTAGCCATTATTTCAGCCTTATCCTGGGGGCTTGGCTATTTCGGCCAACCGCATATTATTGTGCGTTTTATGGCGATCCGCTCAGTACAAGATATTAAGGTCGCACGCCGTATCGGCATGAGCTGGATGTTGGTGACCATTGTCGGCGCTGTCATGACCGGCTTTGTTGGTATCGCCTATGTCGCAAAAACCGAAATGACACTGAATGATCCGGAAACTATTTTCATTGTGTTCTCACAATTTCTGTTTCATCCGCTCATCAGTGGCTTCCTGCTGGCTGCGATCCTGGCAGCAATTATGAGCACCATTTCATCACAGTTATTGGTCACCTCAAGCTCACTGACCGAAGACTTTTATAAAGCCTTTGTCAAACGTAACGCGTCGCAGACTGAGCTGGTGGTTATTGGCCGGTTGTCGGTATTACTGGTAGCACTGGTTGCCATTGCCCTCGCGTTTGACCGCGACAGCTCGGTATTGCAGCTGGTCAGTAACGCCTGGGCAGGCTTTGGTGCGGCCTTTGGTCCGTTAATTATCCTTAGCCTGTACTGGTCGCGAATGACCTTTGCTGGTGCGCTGAGCGGTATTATTGTCGGTGCACTGACGGTACTGATTTGGATCTACGCCCCTGTTACCGTCGATGGCCAACGGCTTAGCCAGTTAATGTACGAAATTGTGCCTGGTGTTATCCTCAGTACGCTCGCTATTGTTGGCGTGAGTTTATGCACTAAAGCTCCCGCCCCGTCGATCCGGCAATTATTCGGCAAAATGGAGCAGCAAATAAAAAACAGTTAACTCACAACAATTAAGCGATGCTAAACTAGCTGCAGGGATAATAGTTATTGCCAGTTTTCAGGCTGGCAATAACAATAGCGCTGTCGCTATGTTACCGGAGACTTGTTGGTTATGTATTTTTATGCCGCGCGCCAGCCAATTCTGGATAAAAATAAACAGTTATTTGGTTACGAATTGTTGTTTCGGGACGGTCTGGTTAATGCCTTCCCGAACATCGATGGCGACGAGGCTACCTCTAAAATGATTGAAGGTAGCCAATTTAGTTTTGGCCTGGATGATTTCCTTGGCGATAAACCCGGCTTTATCAACTTTACTTTAGAAACCCTGGTTAAAAAATATCCCAGCATGCTGCCGCGCGACCAAATTGTGGTAGAAGTACTGGAAACCATTCAACCTGGTAAACGCTTACTGGCCGAATGTCAGGAACTAAAAGAACAGGGCTACACGCTGGCATTAGATGATTATGTGCATCGCAATGTCTGGCGCCATTTCTATCCGTATGTCGACATCATCAAAATTGATGTTCGCACCACCAGCGATGAAACGATCGACGAGATTAAGCAGGCTATTACTGACTTTCCGCATATTAAACTGCTGGCAGAGAAAGTCGAAACTAATGAAGCCTTTCAACATGCTTTAAAGCAAGGTTTCGACTATTTTCAGGGCTATTTTTTCTCAAAGCCGGAAATTCTGCATACCCGGGCGCTGTCGCCGGCACAATTAGCCTTAGCCGAGTTGCTGTATGAAACCTCAAAGGCTGAAATTGATCTGGTTAAGATCACCGAGGTATTTAAACGTGACGTCACCCTCTCCTACAAATTATTGCGTTACAGTAATTCCGCCATTTTTCGGCGCCGGGCAGAGATTGAAACCATTAAACATGCGCTGGTGGTGTTAGGTCAGGCCGAGCTGAAGAAATTCCTCTCGCTACTCTTCACTGCGCAAATTAGTACCGACAAGCCGGCTGAATTGCTGCGCATGGCGATGACCCGCGCTTGTTTTGCCGAAGGACTGGCGGCGTTAGCGAGCAATGTTCCGCAAGATAAAGCTTATCTCACCGGAATGATGTCATTGATGGATGCCATTCTCGATGAGCCGATTCAAAGTGTAATGGAAAAGCTACCATTGGCAGCTGAAATTAAGGTTGCGTTAGTGGAGCGCAGCGGTGTACTGGCCACCTATATCAGACTGATTGAGTGTTATGAAAATGCGGACTGGGAACAGGCGACGCAGCTTATTAATACCTTGAAATTACCCGCTAATAAAATTCCTGATGCCTACCATCATGCCGTGCAATGGGCAAATGAGCAAATGAAGGCCTTAGGCGAGCTTGCCTAAGGCCGGTTCCGGTTTAGTCAAAACTGACGTACTCTGCGACCTTAGCCGCCAGTTTATTGCCAATACCTTTTACCTTGGTCAGATCGGCCTCACTTTTAATCGCACCATGTTGCTGCACATAGTCGACAATCGCCTGCGCTTTGACCTTACCCAGGCCCGGCACTGCAGCCAGTTGTTCAGCACTGGCCTGATTCAATTTCAGCTTAGTGCTGGCTTCGGCGGCGGCGGTTTTACTGACTTGCTCAGTATTGGTATTAGCCAGGCTGACATTCGCACCAATCACCAGGGCTGCCAGGAAAGCAGAAATAAGTAGATGTTTCATGTTATGTTTCCTCCCGAAACGGCTGTCAGCGCTGCTGCTCACAGCTGCCTGCAACCAGATCCTGTCGCTCCAGGTTGGCATTACAGGGCAACGGGATCAGGCATTGCAGCTACAGTGACAAGCCTTAACATACCAACCACAATAAAATTAGCCTTTATTTTTGTTTTTGCAACTTTGTCAAAAATAAATTTACCAATTTATTTACAAAATGATTCAGCAGCAATTAAGGCTATTAACGCTATGCTTCGTGCTAGTGTTCTTCGCAATGAATGATTAATGATGAATTCGATCGTAAATGCAAAGAGTACGACAATCGTGGGGAATGTCATTTTGCAGATTGCCGCCTGGTTCAGAATTAAGTACAGTACAGCTGATAAAGTGGTTAGGTAAGAGCGACAATAGCGCTAGCTGTTGAAATGTCGAAGTTTTAGTTGCCGTTCCCCTTGGTGAACAGTATCTGGCAGGCCTGCTGCATGTGCTAACGTTGCCGGCCAGAGGTAGGAGGATGTTATGAAATTTGTATTAGTGATCTTGGCCATGTTATGGGTTTCGCCGCCGTTACTGGCCGCATCGGAACCGAAAGCGGATCCTAAGCAACAGCAACATCCGGTACAACGTGAGATCAATAAAGAAAAAGCAACCCGCCTGGCACAGGAGCGTTATCCGGGCCGGGTATTAAAAGTGCAATCAGACAGCAGACAATTTAAAGTCCGAGTGATGCAGTCCGATGGCAGGGTAGTCAATGTGGTAGTTGATGGCCGCAATGGCCGGGTACAAAGGGAAGAATAAGTATGCGGGTATTAGTGGTTGAAGATGAAAAACTGTTAGCGGAACAAATTAAAGGTCAGTTGTTACAGCAACAATTTAGTGTCGATCTGGCGACCGATGGCGCGGATGGCTGGTTTAAATTGTCCGAGTACCCCTATGATCTGGCGATTATTGATTTGGGCTTGCCAAAATTAGATGGCCTGTCGGTGATCCGTAAAGCCCGTAAACAGGAAATAAAAACACCGATCATTATTTTGACCGCCCGCGGTAGCTGGCAGGAAAAAGTAGAAGGCCTGGATGCTGGCGCAGACGACTACCTGACGAAACCCTTTCACAATGAAGAGCTGCTGGCACGTTGTAATGCGCTGATCCGTCGTGCTGCGGGTCAGCCGGATCCGTTATTACGCTCCGGGCCAATATCGTTAAATAGCCGCACACAGCAAGTCTGGTTGGCCGATGATGAAGTTAGTCTGACCGCATACGAATACAAGGTTTTAGAGTATTTTATGCTCAACCCGGGCAAGGTGATTTCGAAAACTGAGCTGACAGAGCATATCTACGATCAGGATTTTGATTTAGACAGTAATGTGATTGAAGTTTTTGTTCTGCGCCTTCGCAAGAAACTAGATCCGGATGGCGAACTCAAACCGATCGAGACCTTACGTGGCCGGGGTTATCGCTTTAACCTGACTGTAGAATAAATGAGAGTTATCCCACTTAAACTGCGACAGGGACTGGTGAGTGCCGTATTGCTGGTGTTGTTATTGCCCAGCTCCTTTGTCGCCATTGAGCAAGCTTTTTATAAGCAACTCCTGACCGGTGCCGAGCAAAAGATGGAAGTTCATATGTACGCCATCTTGTCCGAGTTAAATCTGGTTGATGACAAAATAGAATTGACCAACAATACCCTGGCGCCGGACTTCTACCGCCCGGATTCAGGTTTAACCGCCTACGTCACAGATGGTCAGCAACTGCTATGGCAATCAGATTCTTCTTTAAATCAAGTTTTTAACCTGCCCGATATTGAACTGACGCCCGGTCAGCATATTTTTTATGCGGTGGAACAGGAACAAAATTATCAGGTGCTCAGTATCGCCTTTTTGTTCGACACCGGTGAAAGCGCCAGACCCTTGACGATCCATGTGGTACAAAGCGAACAACTGTTGCTGGCGCCGCACCAGAGTTTTCGCTCTACCCTTTTGCGTTGGTTTACCGGTATAGCGGCAGGCCTGACACTGTTGAGTATTCTGGCATACTACTGGACGACAAAGCCGTTAACCCGGCTGGATCACGAGATCCGCCAACTGGAAAAAGGTCGTCAGGACCATCTGACTGGGAATTACCCATCAGAACTCAGAGGGATTAAAGAGGATCTGAATCTGCTGTTAGCAAACCAGAACCGGCAGAAACTGCGCTATCGTAACCATTTAAGTGACTTAGCTCATGCGCTGAAAACACCGGTCGCCGTGTTACGCACGTCGCCACTGGCGCAACAACCCGAGCTCAAAGAACAAATTGATCGCATTACGGTGATGATTGAGCACCAATTAAAGAAAGCCAGTAGTTCTGGTCAGGATATCTGGAAAAAGCAAACCCCGATGCTACCGGTAGTAGAAAAGGTCAGCAACGCGCTACGCCGCATCTATCAGGATAAAGGTTGTCAAATTGAGATACAGTGTGCACCCGACGCTTTTTTCCGCGGCGATGAGACCGATTTGATGGAATTCCTCGGTAACCTGCTGGACAATGCCTGTAAAGCCTGCCGGCGTCAGGTGAAACTCGAGGTGCAAACCAACCCCTTTACGCTGGTGATTGAAGATGATGGCCCGGGGATCGCCAAAGCGCAGCGGGCTGAACTGTTTCAACGCGGCACCCATCTGGATACCTATCAAGAAGGGCATGGCGTGGGTTTGTCGATTGTTGCTGAATTAGTCAACTCCTACTCCGGAGCGATCCATATCGACGATAGCCCGCTGGGAGGCGCCCGCTTTACGCTGCAATTACCACAAGACAGCTGATCGCTTTAGGTCTGCCCGGCGTAAAGGATCGCAAAACAATTTAAGGATTCTGTTATGGCGCTGAACCCAGCCGTGATTAAAATTAAAAACCTCCGTCTACGTACCTTTATTGGCATTAATGAAGACGAAATTAAAAATAAGCAGGACGTGGTGATTAATGCCCGTATTCAATATAGCGCCGAGGCTGCCGCCAATAGTGATGAAATGGACAAGGCGCTAAATTACCGCACCATTACCAAGCAGATTATTGCCCTGGTTGAAAACAATCGCTTTGCACTGCTGGAAAAATTAACCGCCGACGTGCTGGCACTGGCAAGCGCGCATCCCAGTGTCAGCTATGCTGAAGTTGAAGTGGATAAACCCCATGCGCTGCGCTTCGCAGACTCGGTATCTTTGACCTTATCGGTCAACAAGCCCTAAAGCAGCTATACTTAACAGATTAAGCCATTAAGGAGTGCCGCTATGCGGATCCTGCTAACCGGTGGTACCGGTCTTATTGGCAGTGCCCTGCTAAAGCACTGGCAAAATGAGCATCAGCTAACCGTGCTAACCCGGACTGTGCGTCCCGGCAGCAGCGCGGTACAGTATATTACCGACCTGGCTAAGGTTGATTTTAATCAGCTGGATGCCGTGATTAATCTCGCCGGTGAACCGATAGCTGACAAACGTTGGACCGATGCCCAAAAAGACCGGATTTGCCGAAGCCGCTGGCAATTAACAGAACAGCTGGTGCAGCATATCACGGCTGCCAGCACACCGCCGGCTGTGCTCATCAGTGGCTCGGCTATTGGTTTTTATGGGCGCCAGGGCGAGCAGGAGATCAGCGAAGAGTATCAGGCGTTTTTTCCTGAATTTAGCCATGATATCTGTGCACGCTGGGAGAACCTTGCATGGCAGGCTAACAGCCCGCAGACCCGGGTCTGCCTAATCAGAACCGGAGTGGTACTGGCCGCAAATGGTGGTGCCTTGAAAAAGATGTTACTACCGTTCAAACTCGGCCTGGGAGGCAAAATTGGCTCCGGTGACCAGTATATGTCCTGGATCCATCTGGATGATATGGTGGCACTGATTGACTTTCTGCTACATAACGACCAAATCAGCGGTGCGGTCAATGCAACAGCCCCCAAACCAGTCACCAATGCGATATTCAGTACTGAGCTGGCTAAACGCCTAAAACGCCCCGCGCTGCTACCAATGCCCGCGCCGGTGTTAAAACTGTTGTTTGGTGAAATGTCGGATATTTTGCTGTACGGCCAGCGGGTGATCCCGAAAAAACTGTTAGACGCCGGCTTTCAATTTCGCTATCCCAATTTGCAGCAGGCACTGGCTGCGTTAGCGCTTTAATCACGCCCTGGATCGAACCTAATAAAAAACCGGCACAAGCCGGTTTTTTACTTAAGTAGCATCTCGCTTTAACTTTGAATAACCCGCCGGATCAGTACCGCACCAGGAATTCGTAGTAGTTTACGTAGTTGCCACCAGCCCAATAACGACACAATAACGGCACCTGCCAGTGGTCCTAGCCACCATAGCGCATAATGTGGGCTAAAGGGTAACTCAAACAGGCGTTGTTGCAAGGTGAGTAACAACACCTCGGCCAGCACCGTCGCAAAAATGCCGGCCAGAATGCCCAGAAAGGTGAACTCCAGTAACAAGGCATTACGCAAAAAGGCATAACGGGCGCCCAGAGTACGTAAAATCGCCAGCTCCTGCTCCCGCTGCTCTAGTGTGGCTTGTACCTGAGCCACTAACACCAGTACCGCTGACAGCGCAATAATAATCAGAATAAAACTTAGCGCCAGCGTCACCTGAGCAATAATATCCTGCACCTGGCGAATAATGGCGTCAACACTGATTAGCGTTACCGTGGGCATCAACCGTGATAACTGGTTCACCAACTGATAACGTTCTGACTCCAGATAAAACGCCGTGATATAACTGGCGGGGAAATCTGCCAGCAGATCCGGGCTTAAAATCATGTAAAAGTTCGGCTGCAAGCTGTTCCAGTCAACCTGACGGATGCTGGTCAATTGTGCTGTTACGGCTTGCCCGCCAATAGAGAAATGCAACGTATCCCCCAATTTCAGGCCTAAACGCTCAACCAGTTCTTGCTCGACTGAGACCTCGGCAGTTGCGTCGCTGCCAAACCAGGTTCCGGCGATAACCTTGTTCGCTGGCGGCAGTTCAGTCAGCCAGGTCAGATTCAGTTCCCGCCCGATACCGGTACGCTGCTCGCTACGATCTTCCTTGGTTGCTTCCTCACGGAACACTTCATCGTTTAATTGCACCAGCCGCCCTCTTACCACCGGGTAAAAGGTATCCGTTTGCAACTGATGTTCCGCCGCAAAGTCTGCCAGTGTGCTACGCTGCGCTTCAGAGACGTTGACTAAAAAGTGGTTGGGAGCACCTGGTGGGATCTGCTGCTGCCACTGCCCGATTAACTCAGCGCGGACGAAGTACAGCAGCAAGGCCAGAAACAACGCCAGCGTAAAAGTAATCAGCTGAAAGCTATTGGCCCATAGCCGGCGGCGTAAATTCGCCAGCGCCAGCTTACCGGCACTGCTTTGCCCCGCAGCAACCGGTTTGGCAGCCTTAACCAGTAACATCGCACCACCCAGTAAAATCGCCACGAAGACGGCGCAAATCAGAAATAGCCCTAAACTGATAAACCAGTCGCCGGCAAATAGCCACATCAGGCCGAATACGGCGGCAGCACCGGTTAGCAGCTGTAGTCTGTCGATAGTCATTTGCTGCAACGGTTGCTTTAATACCTGGATCGCAGGCGTTACCGTTAATCGCCATAATGGCCGGGCGGCAAACAACAAGGCGCATAACACACAGGTTAAGGCCCCCAACCACAGGGGCCGCCAGCTAAACTCGGGGCGAAAATCACCGACATAATGCTTAATACCGAGCTCTGCGCCGGTTAACGCGACCTGGCCTGCGGCTAAACCCAGTACCAGACTAAAGAGCACGACCAGCAGCAAGTGACCAAAATAGATCACTCTAACCTGCTGCGTTGTGGCACCCAGCGCTTTGATAATTGCCACAGCCTGCGAGTGGCGCTGGCTATAGCGGCTGGCAGCGACCGCCGCTGCGCAAGCAGCCAGTACGATACCCAATAAACCGGCTAATAGCAGGAAGCGTTCGGCGCGATCCAAGGCGCTGCCTAACGCCGACTGGCGATCTCGATCCCGCCAGCGTTGATGCACCGTCAATAGCGGGGTCACCGCCTGGCTAAAGGCATCCAATTCACTATTGCTGCCGGCAAACAGATAGCGATAACTGATGCGGCTGCCCGGTTGCACTATCCCGGAGGCAGCCACATCGTCGATATGCATTATCGCCCTTGGATTGCCGCCGAATACACTGAGTGGCGCATCGGGCTCGTTGACAATAACCCCACCAACCAACAGCTGAGTATTCCCCAACTCCAGGCTCTGCCCAACCTCAACCTGCAGCAAATCAAACAGCCTTGGCTCCAGCCAAATTGTGCCCGGTACTAACTCACCGGCTTCACCCGTTAACAGGTTATCGGAACGCTGCAGTATCAAGTCGCCCCGCAGCGGATAACTGTTACTCACTGCTTTAACTGTCGATAACTGCATTTGCGCGCTACTGAATAACATCGAGTCAAATTGCATTTGTCGGGCACTGGCAATGCCCGACTCTGCTGCCAGTGCAAAAATCTGCTCATCAAACGGCTGGCTGGAACCCAAGACTCTGTCTGCTGCAATAAAATGCGCGCTGCGTTGTTCTAACGCCGATTTTACGCTTTGCGTAATGCCACTCAGGCTGACCACGGAAAATACAGCTAAGAACAGCGCAAAGGCGATTACCCACAGCTCACCGCGTTTTAGTTCGCGCCAGAACAGGCGCCAGGCGATTGCGGTTGCCATTTTATTGCTCCTCAGTGATAAAGCGGCCAGCCTGCATCTTCAGTTGTCGCTGACAGCGTTTGGCTAAGGCGTCACTATGCGTCACTAGTACTAAGGTTGTCCCCTGCTGCTGATTAAGCTCAAATAACAAGTCTTCAATACGTTGCCCGGTAACCGCATCAAGATTCGCCGATGGCTCATCCGCAAATAAAATGGCGGGCCGGGTTATAAAAGCCCGTGCAATAGCTACCCGTTGTTGTTCACCGCCAGACAGCTGTGACGGATAAAAATCCGCGCGCTCACTTAAGCCAACTAACGCTAATAGCTCCAGTCCGCGGGAACGGGCACGGCGATCCCCGGCCAGCTCGGCCGGTAAAGTAACATTTTCCAGCGCCGTCAGTGCCGGCAGCAGTAAGAAGGATTGAAATACAAAGCCCACCTGACTGGCCCGCACGGCGGCCCGCTGGTCTTCCGACAGTTGATGTAGCGGCTGACCAGCTAAATACACTTCCCCAGCCGTAGGTTGGTCTAAACCTGCCAGTAAGCTAAGTAAGGTTGACTTGCCTGAGCCGGACGCGCCAACAATAGCAACCGACTCCCCACGATTGATTGTCAGGCTGATATCATGCAGGATAGTGAGTGATCCTTCAGTCAGGTTAACCCGTTTAGCCAAATGACTCGCTTTAATATGAACTTCAGGTGTTGTTGTCATGCGCATTATCTTCGTTTTAATTTTCTGTTTATTTAGCCAACCAACGCTGGCGCAAAAGTTACTGATTCTGGGTGATAGTTTAAGCGCCGCTTATGGCTTACAAGAACATCAAGGCTGGCCAGCATTGCTGGCGGCAGACAGCCCAATCGAACTGGTGAACGGCAGTATTAGCGGTGAAACCACTGGTGGTGGCTTAGCCCGCCTGCCCGCTTTACTTAAACAGCACCAACCAACCTGGGTATTAATTGAACTGGGTGGCAATGATGGTTTACGCGGTTTTGATCCGCAATTAATTGCCAACAATCTGCAACAAATGATTAATCTGGTCAAGCAGCATAATGCCGAGCCATTGTTAATGCAAATACGGATCCCGCCAAACTATGGACCACGTTATGTCGAACGCTTTACCGGAATATACCCGCAGCTGGCCGCAGCTAATGAGATCCCGCTATGGCCGTTTTTTATGGATGAGATTGCCGTCAGGCCAGAGTTGATGATGCAGGATGGCATCCACCCGAATGCGAAGGCGCAGCCGCTGATCCGCGACTTAATGTTACCGCTGCTGCAACAACTTACAGAATAATAATGAAGAGTTGGAAGTTAAAATGGCGTCCCCTAGGGGATTCGAACCCTGCTACCGCCGTGGAAATTGGGCAGCGCGGTGTCCTAATGTTGGAAGTTAAAATGGCGTCCCCTAGGGGATTCGAACCCCTGTTACCGCCGTGAAAGGGCGGTGTCCTAGGCCTCTAGACGAAGGGGACGCACTGAAAATTGGTGGAGCTAAGCGGGATCGAACCGCTGACCTCTTGCATGCCATGCAAGCGCTCTCCCAGCTGAGCTATAGCCCCGAAAGATGTGGAACTGTTAGTCCAGGAAAATACCACTTTCATGAGTGGCGTCCCCTAGGGGATTCGAACCCCTGTTACCGCCGTGAAAGGGCGGTGTCCTAGGCCTCTAGACGAAGGGGACATAACAGTGTGCTGGTGTGACTGAAGTGGCGTCCCCTAGGGGATTCGAACCCCTGTTACCGCCGTGAAAGGGCGGTGTCCTAGGCCTCTAGACGAAGGGGACGCTGTAACAGTCGTGAAAAGTGTGTAGATTTAGTGGCGTCCCCTAGGGGATTCGAACCCCTGTTACCGCCGTGAAAGGGCGGTGTCCTAGGCCTCTAGACGAAGGGGACGCAGATAAATCTTGGTGGAGCTAAGCGGGATCGAACCGCTGACCTCTTGCATGCCATGCAAGCGCTCTCCCAGCTGAGCTATAGCCCCACACTTTTCTATGTTCATCGCCACGCAAGCGTTATCGCTGAACACGGGGCGCATTCTAGGTTGACGGCTGATCCCTGTCAACAATTTTTTATAAGGGTTAGATTGTTCGGGCAAATTTTAGACTCTGGCGAAAAAAAGTGGTTAAATAGCTGCAGGCACAGCATTTACACCGTCACGCCTTTCCCGAACCAGGAAGATTTGGAGCAGCATAAGGAGTTTTATGTACGAGTCTTATTATGGGTTTTCTGAGCGCCCTTTCCAGCTAACCCCGAGTGCCGGTTGCTTCTATGCCGGCAGGCTGCATAAAAAGGCCCTGGCGTATCTGCAATATGGTTTGTCGCAAGGCGAAGGCTTTATCGTGATTACCGGCGATGTTGGCACCGGCAAAACCACTATCGCCAATCAACTGTTAGCACAACTGAGCCCGGATGAAATTATTGCCCGGCAAATAGTCACCTCTAAGCTGGCTCCGGACGATCTGATCCGCATGATCGCCAGTAGTTTTAATCTGGTTGTAAATGAGCACAGCAAAGCAGCCTATTTGGATGCGATTTATATTTATTTAAAACGGTTACACACTCAGCACCGGCGGGCATTACTGCTGGTAGACGAGGCGCAAAACCTGCCACTCGAGTCGATTGAAGAGTTACGGATGTTGTCTAATTTCCAAATCAATGGCTCGCCCCTACTACAAAGTTTTCTGCTCGGCCAAAATGAATTAAATGCCATTATCCAGGCGCCGAATATGGAGCAGTTTCGGCAGCGGATTATCGCTTCATCGAATTTAACCCCGTTACAGGAAGAAGAAACGCGGGAATATGTTGAGTTTCGATTAAGAGCTGCCGGCATCAACGAACCGCTACTCAGCCCTGACAGCTACCCTGTTATCCATCGTTTTAGCCGCGGTATTCCGCGTAAAATCAACCTGTTGATGGATAGAGTGTTATTATTGGGTTTTTTAGAGCAGCTGTCTTTTCTCTCTGCGGAGCATGTGCAGAAAGTCGTAGATGAAGTTAATGGCGAAGTAGCCCATCAGGTAGCGGCCCCCAGCCTGAGCAACACAGCAAAACCTGCTGCAGCATCGGCAGCAAACGTACAAGCTAGTGCTGAGCTCGAGCAAGATAAACCCATGCAACAACTATTAAATGACTCTCTAAATAATTGTTCCAAATAGTAGATCACTCAGGGAAGGGAACTCAATGCGGTTTGCGCGATCAGATCGGTCGCCAAACTAATAAGCCACACAAACGCATTGAGTATGAACAGGATAGCATTTTTAT
>Ga0181595_10001462_pt1 | contig 25463 bp, 23 predicted proteins | sample 041ome_7_FD_145604 | JGI IMG/M metagenome (GOLD analysis project Ga0181595, IMG submission 145604) | Coastal salt marsh microbial communities from the Groves Creek Marsh, Skidaway Island, Georgia - 041401AS metaG (spades assembly) | ecosystem: Environmental > Aquatic > Marine > Intertidal zone...
TTAATTGCTGCCATTGTGCAGCGTTGCGGTAAGCTCGCTTTGCCATGTTACTCTCCTGTTATGATGAGTGCACAGCTTATCGCGCGATCTTTAGTTGGGATAGGACGTCCTAAAATGGACGCTTACAGTTGCAGGGCGTAGAACACGCTGGCATCAAAGGCCCAGCGCTCACCCAACGCCGGATGACGGCGTAGCAGCGAAACTTGCGGCCGCTCAGCCAGATAGGCTTTTAGCAGTGGTTCAAAATTCTGACAATGCGGACAACCGAGCCAGAAATATTCGGTTAAGCCTTGCTGCGCAGCCGGATCCGTTAACGGGGCGCTCATGACTTGATAGTGTTTACCTGCAGTAAAGACACGACTTGGCACAGTGCTGACAGCCGCTTCAGGCTCCGGGGTATTTTGCTGTGGCGAGCAGGCGCTGAGTAACAGGCTAAGGCATAACAGAGCAACAAACTTCATAATAATCCTTAAAATCTAAGCAGCAGGGTGGATGAGCTGTCGCAGTGTAGTAACTTTAGCCGGCCGTGACAATGCTGTGGCAGATGGCGCGCGACGCAGTACACAGCACACTCGGTAAAATCAGGTTATGATAGGCTGATTATCAGCGAAAAATGGATAGAGCATGCAATATTTTCTCGGCGCTTATGCCGCCTCTCCGAATATCAGTGGCTGGGATCCGGATCTTGAAGCTGCGTATTATCGTAGCCTAGCGACACTGGAAAGTGTTAAAGGTTTGGAGCATCCATTTCTGGGGCAACTGCATCAATACGATGACAATTGGTTCTTACAACAGTTAGCGCCACATTGGGACTATGTTTTTACCACTATTCCCGGGGTAATGAATGCATTAGCGCAGCAGCCGGGTTTTGGCCTGGCCTCAACTGATGAAGCCGGCCGCCAGGCCGCGCTGCAATTTATGCGCTCAGCGCAGCAGGCTGTGCATAAACTTAATCAACACCTTGGCCGTCGGGCAGTCACCGCCATTATGCTGCACAGCGCCCCGGCCCGTAACAAAGTGGCCGGTAACGCCGAGTGTTTCGCCGCATCGCTACAAGAGCTACTTAGCTGGGATTGGCAAGGTGCTCGCCTACTGGTTGAGCATTGTGATGCGTACTTACCACCGCAAGTACCGTCGAAAGGCTTTCTTAGTCTGCAAGATGAACTGGCGGTGCTCAGCCAACTGAAACAGCAGGGAGCAGAGCATCTTGGCGTGGTAATTAACTGGGGACGCTCGGTCTTTGAAGGCCGGGATCCCACCACTGCTGTGCAACATCTGCAAGCGGCAAAAACAGCTGGTTTATTGGCCGGATTAATGTTTTCCGGCGTATCCGATGCAGAGAGTGAGTATGGCGCCTGGCGTGATAGTCATCAGCCGATCCGCAACGCCTTGCAGCCAGAGCTGGGCTCGCCAGTGTCCTGGTTAACGGAGCAGCAGGTCGCTGCTGCCCTGGCGGCCGCCGCGCCACTGCAGGCATTGATCGTATTGGGGTTGAAAATAGGCGTACGACCACACACTGCTAATCTGGCCGAGCGCCTGGCATTATTACAGGCGCAGCTAAACATTTTGCAGCAACAACATACCGCGATAACTGAACAAGGGGAACACGCATGAAAGCTGTAGGGTATCAACAATCGCTAGCTATTACGGAACCAGCTGCTTTGTTAGACATAGAACTGCCGCAACCGGTTGCTACCGGACGCGATCTGCTGGTAAAGGTCGCAGCGATTTCTGTGAATCCGGTCGATACCAAGGTCCGGAAACGGGTAGCGCCGCCAGCGGGTGAATATAAGGTGCTGGGTTGGGACGCGGCAGGTGAAGTGGTCGCGGTCGGGCCGGAGGTTAGCAATTTTCAGGTAGGCGATCGGGTTTACTATGCCGGTGCCCTCCAGCGCCAGGGCTCGAATGCCGAGTATCAGTTAGTCGATGAGCGGATTGTCGGTAAAATGCCGGCCAACCTGAATTTTGAGCAGGCCGCTGCGCTGCCGTTAACAGCGTTGACGGCCTGGGAGTTATTGTTTGACCGTCTGGAATTAGCCACACCCAGCTTAAAACACCCCAAGCCAGTGTTACTGGTGACCGGTGCGGCCGGCGGGGTTGGTTCTATTCTGGTGCAACTGGCACGACAACTGACCACGGTGACAGTCGTAGCCACAGCTTCGCGGCCGGAAACCCAGCAGTGGGTGAAAGAGTTAGGTGCGCACTATGTAGTGGACCATAGCCAGCCATTGATCCCGCAATTACAGCAGCTCGGTATTACCGCGGTAACTCATGTTGCCAGCCTGACGCAAACCGATCTGCATTATGCGGAACTGGTGCAGCTGTTAGCGCCACAAGGCAAATTGGCACTGATTGACGATCCGGAAAATGGCATCGATATTATGCCGCTGAAACAAAAGAGTATTTCAGTGCATTGGGAGTTTATGTTTACCCGCTCGCTGTTTAGTACGGCCGATATGGTAGTGCAGCAACAAATTCTTAGTGACTTAAGCCGGCTGATTGAACAAGGTCAGGTTAAAACCACGTTTAAACAGAGTTTTGGCAAGATCAATGCTGCCAACCTGAAACAGGCACATGCCTTGCTGGAGTCAGGCAAAGCGATTGGTAAAATCGTATTAAGCGGCTTTTAAGATGGCTGCAGGCGGCGGTTTCAGCCGCCGCCTGTCAAGATCAGGCGATTTGGATATCGTGGTCAAAGCTGGTGTAATAGGCGGAAAACATGACTTTTTCCAGCGCCAATCGCATTGCCAGATTGATTGGGTAATGTTTATTACCTAATTCATAATCCAACTGACTGACCTGCTCTTTAGCATGCATCATTAGCGGTGGTGGTTGTTCGGTTAGCATAATCAGGTGCTGCTGATAGCGCTCGGCTTTATCGCTTTTAATGGTTTTACACACCGATAGTGATGTTTGTTTTTGTTTGTCACGGTAGCCGGCAGCGCCAAATACCCGACAAATGCTTGGCCGCTGCTGATAAGCAGTGCAATGCCCTTGCTTGCCATCGAAAGACAGCCGTTGATAAAAAAAGCAGCCAGAAACCTCTGGTAACTCTTCGAGTTGTGTCAGTGTCTGCTCTGCCTTACCCTGATCAAACAGGTGTAATGCCAGCGGCAACATTTCCAGCACGGTCGCTTCAATGGTGGTTTGAGTACAACACTCACCACAACCACTGCGGCAGGTTAGGCCGCTAGCTTGCTGATAACTGGAAAAGGTGTCCGCCATTTCGCCATACACAGCCTCAACACGACGCGATAATTCACGCAGTCGTTGCATACAGACTCCGAACGAAATAACTGTAAATGAATAGTCAAATAGAAACGGCGGAATTGCCGCTGCGCCATTTTAAATGGCGCTTTATTGCCTGCGCAAGAGGGGGGCGAAAATATAGTCAGTTCGGGCGGGGTTGCGGTAATGCTAAGGCGGTAATGGCGACTAACAGCAGTAAGCCAGGATTAAGCCAGTCGGCAAAGCCGGCTAAATGCCTGGCTTGTACCAGTAGCAAACAGAGCGTTGCCAGGGTGCTTAGCAACGCATAACGCGGTGCGCCGGCCAGGTTAGTGGTCAGGCTAACCAGTAAAGCTTGAATAATGCATAAACTTAAGGTCAGGCTAACACAGCTAAACAGTAATTTGAGTTTCAATTCGCCATCGGCATACAGCGGGCTAAACAGCAGTAACAATGCGCTGGCGGTGGCCAACACATTAAGCAACCTGGCCCAGCTGCCAGACTGGCGCAGTAAAGTCAGACGACAGTAATGGGTCAAGGCCAATAAACACAGCCCGACACTGATATAAAGCAACACCGGGTTTAACTCCGGATAGGTTGGCCATAACAAGCTGAACCCTAAGCCGTTTAGCACACTAAGTACCAAGGCAAAACACAGGTAGAATAATGCCAGGCTGATGTAGGCCGGGTTACGATGCGCTCTGGCAATGGCGAGGGTAAATACAACCAGCAGCAGTAAGGCGCCAGTGAGCAGCGCCTCACCAACTAATTGCTGCTGCTCTTCGGCCATCAGGATGGGCAAGGTCCCCAGTTTTACCTGGGTACCGAGCAGAGCGGCGTCCTGGATCTGTAGCAAATAGCTGTGCTGTTCGTTAGCTTTGAACTGGATCGGCTGGCTGTAGCCGCGTAACGGCAACGCCCTTTCACTGTAGGGCAGCAGGCTGCCACTTTTGCCCAGCAGTTTGACACTGGGAATTTCAGGCTGCAGTTGATAAAAGCTAATGCGGTCAGCCGGCAAAAACGGGTAATACAGCATGGCTTGCCAGCTTTCCGGATAAGGATTGCTGACCTTAATCAGTAACCATAGTACTTGTTGCTCATTGAGACGTAAGATAGCTTGCCGTCCGCTCAGTGGCCGGAAGCTATGAAACTGTGCCGGATCGCGTACCAATTGTTCGGCGGTCGTGCTTGCCGGTGTGATCTGATATTGCAGATTACCGAGCAGCAATGCCTGTTGTAATAATTGTTCAGCTTGCGGTGCCGGTTGCTCCTGAGCCAAACAGGGAAGGCATAACAGTGCCAGATACAGCCAAACTGCTCGCAGCGACAACAAATTAAGATTCTCCAGTTTAGACGTGCAGATGGCTTGATGCGACACCCGCTTTAGCGGATAAATAGAAGCATGATAATAGAACAGAGGGATCGTCATGTACAAGTTTGTTGTTGCAGCCTTGCTGCTTGCGTTATCAGGATTGGTTTCGGCTACTGATGCGGAGCGTGGCCGGCAGAAAGCCGCCGTCTGTGTTGCCTGCCATGGTGCGGATGGTATAGCGGTTATCGCCGAATACCCAAATCTGGCCGGTCAAAAAGTGAAATATCTGCAGTTAGCGATTAAAGCCTATCGCGACGGTGAGCGCCGTCATGCGGTAATGTCACCAATGGCGGCGGGATTATCTGAACAAGATATTGCTGATATCGCGGCCTTTTATGCCAGTTTACCCCCAGCAGGGACATCTTCATCTAAATAACGGCAAATTTCTGTCATAAAATCATCGCCATAGCGGCTGAGTTTCGTCTGTCCGACACCGCTGACACTGAGCATGGTTGGTTGATCTGTTGGCAGTTTCTGGCACATATCAATCAGGGTGGCATCACTGAATACCACAAAGGGTGGCACATCATCCCGCTCGGCGATGGCTTTGCGTAGCGCCCGTAACCGGGCAAATAACACCCGATCATAGTGTTGTACCGCCAGTTTGCTGCTGGCCATTTTGGGTGCGCTTTGTAAGCGCGGTACCGCAAGTTGTAGCCGTTGTTCACCGCGCAAGATAGGCCGTGCCACCGGCAGCAAGCGTAATACCGAGTGATGACTGATATCCTGTTGCAATAAGCCATGGTGAATCAATTGCCGGAAGATACTTAACCAGTAATCGTGACTCAGCGCCTTGCCCAGCCCCCAGGTGGAAAGTTTATCGTGGCCTAAATCCAGTACCTTTTGGCTCTGGCTGCCGCGCAATACTTCAATCACATGATGTAAACCAAAGTTTTGATTAACCCGGTACACACAAGACAGTGCCTTTTGCGCCAGTTCAGTGCCATCAAAACGTTGTGGCGGATTCAGGCAAATATCGCAGTTACCACACGGCTGTTGCCGGGCTTCACCAAAATAGTTCAGTAACACTAAACGCCGGCAAGTCTGAGCTTCAGCGAAAGCGGCCATCGATAAAAAGCGCTGCCAGGTCACTTCAGCCCTTTGGTTGTTCTCTTCGGTTTGCAACCAACGTTTCATCCGGCCAATGTCGGCCGGATCGAATAACAGCAAAGCTTCGGCCGCAACGCCGTCGCGACCGGCGCGGCCGGTTTCCTGATAATACGCCTCGATGGTACGTGGCAATTCAAAATGCACCACAAAGCGGATATTAGGTTTATCAACCCCCATACCAAAAGCAACAGTGGCAACAATCAGAGCCAGATCGTCACGTTTAAAGGCATCCTGTACCTGCTGCCGGTGCGTGGCATCATGCCCAGCATGATAAGCGGCGGCTTTAAAGCCTTTTTCCTGTAGCTGGGCCGTCAGCTCATCGACTTTACGCCGCGAGCTACAGTAAATAATGCCGCTGTGGTTTTCTTGTTGCTTCAGGTACGCCAGCAACTGCTCCAGCGGCCGGAATTTTTCCTGTACCGTATAGCGGATATTCGGGCGGTCAAAGCTGCCGCGATGGATAAAGGGTTGCTGTAACGCCAGCTGCTGCACGATATCCTGCTGGGTCGCCGGATCAGCCGTTGCGGTTAACGCCATTACCGGTACGCCGGGGAAATGTTGCCGCAGCTGCGCCAGTGCCATATAGTCTGGCCGGAAATCATGGCCCCACTGAGAGACACAATGGGCTTCATCGATGGCGAACAGGCTCACGCCGACTTCCTGCAAACGCTCGATAAACTGCGGCTGTAATAAGCGCTCTGGCGCGACATACAGCAACTTTAACTCGTCATAACGCAGCTGATTCAGCACCTCCAGCACCGCTTCGCGGCTCAGGCTGCTGTTAACATAGGCCGCTGCGATACCATTGGCCTGCAAGGTGTCGACCTGATCTTTCATCAGTGACATCAATGGGGAAACCACGACAGTGACTTTGGGTAATTGCAGCGCGGGTAACTGATAACAGAGTGACTTGCCGCCACCAGTCGGTAACAGCACAAAACAATCCTGCCCGGCCATAGCGGCATTGATGATTTCAGCCTGTCCAGCACGCCAGCTGCTGTAGCCGAAGATCTGTTTTAACGTGGCAAGCAGTTGTTCGGACACCCGGAGATTACCTGTCAGCAAAAACCGCTATTGTATGCAGAAAAGCCGCCAGTTTATAGTCCCGCTTACTTCGCTGGAGACGATTAAGCCATAACGCTGCAAGCAATTGGCTTAGCAGTGAGGGAGTTATGACTCCGGAGTAAGGACATAAAGATTAAGGCGTACCGATCGTGCTTGGCACGAGACTCGTCTTAACTGTATGTTATGTCTAACCTTTGCGTTTAGGTGTACACTAGAGTCCAATAGCAGCAGTGGGAGCGCTTATGTTAAGTTGGGTCGATATTCTGGCCTTGGGCTGGTTTAGTCTGGTGTGGAGTGGTTATACGCTGTATGCCAAGCGCAAGGCTAAGGTAGTGAGTTGTTTATCTTTTGAAATGCGCCGTAAACGCAATCACTGGATGCAACAGATGCTGCGCCGCGATAATAAAATGGCCGACGTCGGCTTGATTTCCACACTGGAACGCAATGTGTCGTTTTTCGCCTCCAGCTGTTTGCTGATTCTGGCCGGTTTGTTGACGGTATTAACCTCCAGTGAGCGGCTAAGTCATGTACTCAGCGGCTTGATCCCGTGGAGTGTGCAGTCGGAAACGCAAATTCAGGTAAAAATTCTGCTGTTAGCCTTTATTTATGTGTTTGGTTTTTTTCAGTTTACCTGGTCGTTACGCCAGTATGGCTTTGGCGGCGTGTTAATCGGCGCTGCGCCGGACGGCAAAGCCCTGACTGACGAAGAACAACTGTTGTACGCTAACCGCACGGCTAAAGTCATTGATCAGGCTGGTCACTCGTTTAACTATGGCTTAAGAGCTATATACTTTTCGCTGGCCGCTTTGACCTGGTTTATTGATGCCTGGATCTTTATGGTGGTGACGGTGCTGGTCGTGCTGATCCTGAAACAGCGGGAATTTCACTCTAAAATTTTGAAAGCCTTGCAGGAATGCTGATAACCGGTAATCAGCCGGTTATCAGTACAAAGCCAATGCCCGGACTTAAGGCTGTTCAAACGCCTTAATCACGCGCACTACGCCTTCCACATTACGGGCGATATCAACGGCTTTATCTGCCTCGGGGCCGCCGACCAGGCCCATTAAAAACACTTCCTGGTTTTCGGTGATCACTCTAATGTTTAAGCCGCTGACTTGTTCATCAGCAAGCAGCTGGCTTTTTACCTTGGTACTGATCCAGCTGTCGCGGGTGCGGGTGGTCAGCGAGGTATTATTACCGAGCCGAATCTGGTTATGTACTTGTTTGACGCTTGGAATATCCTGTACCAGCCGCTGTGCTTGATCTTTGACCTGCTCGCTGGCGGTTTGCCCGGTTAGCAGCACCACACCGTTATAGCTGGTGACGTTAATATTGCTGCCCTTGGCGGTTAAGCCGTCCTGGCTCAGCGCGCGTCTGGCCTTGATTACGATAGCATTGTCGTCAATTTGCGAGCCAAGGGTGCGACGGTCATTGGCGGCTGTCACCGCTGTCGCACCACCGGCAACCACTGCTGCCGCACAGCCTTGCAGCAACATCAGGGCGGCGAGAACGGGAATCAGTTTACTCATTAAAACTCTCCTTGCTGCGGAAACAGCGTCATATCAATTAACTCACATAAACAATGTAGTAAAAAGGTATAGCACTCTACTACCCGGGCTGGCCGGTGTGCTGGCACCTTGAGTTCGACATCCTGCTGATTTAACAAGCCGGATAATTCGCTACTGTTGTCAACGGTCAGCGCTATCACTTTCATATCGTTAGTCAGTGCCGCTTCCGTAGCGCGCAGTAAACTCTGTTCTGCACCATTTAGTGAAATCACTAACAGAATATCTGCAGGTTGTCCCAGCGCCCGAACCTGGCGGGCCAGATAATCATAATTGGGCTGATTAGCGGGTTGCAGGCTGGAGGCATCGGCCTGCAGCGCAAAAGCGGGTAAACAGGGCCGCTCGGTTTCAAACTGGTCCAGCAGCAATTGGGCAAAATGTCCAGCCAGACTGGCAGTAGCACCCTCACCACAGCAGATGACTTTACCACCGTTAATCAGCGCCTCAACAATCAACAGGGCGCTGCTTTCGATTGGACCGGCCAGCGCTTCGCTGGTGGCGATCATGGTTTGAATATTTTCGCTAAACAGATGTCTGATATGTTCCTGCATCCTGAGTCCTGTTAACTGAAGGCGTTGGTTAGCCAGTTGTACTGGTAGGGGCCACGGCCCTCAATTGCCAGTACATCAATACGACATGGTTGGTCGCCAAGCCGGTGCAGCTGGCGGTAAAGTTGCACCGCCCTAATCACTTTAAGCTGTTTACTACGGGTAATCGCGGCCAGGGCACCGCCATAAGCGTTACTGGCGCGATATTTTACCTCAACAAATACCCAATACTGACCCTGACGCATAATTAAATCAATTTCGCCGGCTTTACACTGAAAGTTACGGCTGACCAACTGCAACCCCTGGGCCGTGAGATAGTCTGCGGCCAGTTGTTCATAAAGCTCGCCCTGGGTATTCATCGCAGTATTAAGGTTCCTGCACCGAAACCAGCCGGTTAGTCTGATAACTGGCCCAACTGAGCTGGCGTTGAATATCGCCCTGGGCACTGACGGTTAAGCGGCCGGTAAAGCCCGGATAGCTTAGTGACGGCAGCTGGCGTTGTTGCTTTAAACTGCCGATAAGTTGAAACGCATCGTAGCCCATCGCAAATAGTCGTTGTAAGGTTTCGTCCTGATCCGGAAACAGCTGCAAGTATTGCTCACGCACCGCCTGAATATGTTGCTCGCCCAATAACCAGGGCGTTTCCGTAAAGGTCAGGCCATTTAAATCGCGCAGATCATTGGCATCGCCACCCACGCTAAAACTGCGTGAGCTGGCATAAACCGGTAAGCGTGGGCCGTGTTGGCTGACAGAGACATCGATAAAAGGCTTAAACATCCGGGTTTGAATTGGATCTGCAATCAGATAAATTGCGTCAATATCTTTGCGGCTGTGCGGTTCCGTCTCCACCTTACCGGGGATCAGACCTGAAATCAGGCGGATGCGCTCCCGGCTGTTATCGGTTTCCAATAACCGGGTAACCAGAGCTTCTAGTTCGTCCCGCGCGTCAAACTGATAGCTCTCCGGTGCCTCAAAGCCCAGTTGCTGCCACTGCCGGCTAAATTGCTGCGTCATGCGTTGGCTAATTGTGTTGCGGGCACTGATGACCACTGGCCTTTGATAATTTTTGCGGGCAAAGAGCTGTGCCATTTGCGTCGCTTCATCTTCCATATTTAACGCGAAGTAAAAGCGATCTGGCTGTGCAGGGCGGTTGGTATCGCGGCTATTTAAAAACAAGGTCGGGTAGGACCAATCCGTTAACTGGCTGATCGCTTCCACTTGTTCCCGTAACAAGGGCCCGATAACAAAGTCGGCCTGCTGGCTGGCCAGCTGTTGTTGCAACTGTGGTACTGGCTGCTGACTGTCGAGAAAAATCAGTTGCCGGCCTGAGGTTTGATCGGCTGCAGCGGCAGCCAATAAACCATATTGTATCGCTCTGGCGTGTTGCCGGAACTGCCCGCTCAATGGCAGTAATACCGCGATCTTGCGCGGTTGGTATGGCTGTAACGCCAGCTGTTGTTGCAAGCTGGCGGGTAAGTCCGCTAATGCCGGTAAGGTTGGGTAACGTTGCCGCCAGTCGGCGAGGGCTTGTTCCAGTTGCGCCGGCTGGCCCAGATTCGCCCGCACCAGCTCTAACAAGTTAAGCCAACCCAGTGTCCGTTGTCCGGCACCGACTTTCAGGTTAGCCAGCTCAGTATTATCCAGTACGCTGAGTTGCTGCCAAAGATGGTCGGGTAATTCCGGATAACTGGCTACCACCTGGCGCTGGTTGGCAAGCAGTTCGTCCAACTGTAATAGTGCCCGTGCGGCAGCATGGCCGCGTTGTTGTCGTTGCTGCAGTGCAGCGCTGGCCCATAAAAACGCGGGGCGATCAGCCAGGGGAATTTGCGTCAGCGGGGTTTGTTGCACCAGTTGCTCTGCCAGCGCCAGCTCATTATTTTGCAAATAGGCTTGTAACAGCACCAGATGGTTAGCTGCGCGGATTTGCGCCGAATCACTCAATTGCAGAGTGTCAGCAATAGCCAGAGCCAGACTGTTGTCTTGTTCAACCAGCGCCTGTTGTGCAGCTGCTAACAACTGTTGTTCGCGTGCAGAGCCCTGCAGCTGGCGTGCGCGCTGAAATAACAGCTGGGCGCTGACGGTTTCCGGCTCAGCGCTTGCCGGCGGAGGCGTAATTTCACTGGCGGTTACCGGTGTGACCTGGGTTGGCGCAGGGGTTTGCGAGCAACTGCTGAGCAGGCCGGCTAAGGCTAACAAAAAAAGAGGCTTAAATTTGCTGGTTTTCACAATGCACAGTACCATAGGCTGTTAATGGTGTTATCTTACTGACACTACCGGTTAAGCTCAAATAAATAGCGACTTATGACTAAACAAAGCGGCGCCCTCTTTGTAGTGGCTACCCCTATTGGCAATCTGGACGATATTAGCCAGCGTGCCATCCGTACCTTACAGCAAGTTAGCTGTATCGCAGCTGAAGATACCCGGCACAGTGGTAAGTTATTACAACACCTTGGGATCAGTAATCGTCTGTTCGCGTTGCACGACCATAATGAAAAGCAGCGCGCGGCCAGTATTATTGAAAAATGTCTGGCCGGCGAAGATGTCGCATTAATTTCTGATGCCGGTACGCCCTTGATCAGTGACCCTGGTTACAGCCTGGTCAGGCTGTGTCGGGAAGCCGGCGTGCCGGTCATTCCGATCCCCGGCCCCTGTGCGCTGATTACTGCGCTGTGTGCCGCCGGCTTACCCACCGACAAATTCCAGTTTATTGGTTTTCTGGCGCCAAAGTCGAATCAACGGCAAACGCAATTGGCTGCAGTACCGGCAGCAGCGGGAACTATTATTTGTTATGACACTGCACGGCGGATTCTGGATACGCTGCAAGATGTGGTGGCGGTGTTTGGGCCAGAACGGCAGCTGGTGCTGGCAAAAGAACTCACCAAAACCTTTGAACATTTTGCCTGTGGTACTGCCGCAGACATTACAACCTGGTTAACAGAAGACCCGCAGCGTTGTCAGGGTGAAATGGTGTTGATGATTGCTCCGGCACCAACCAAAGCTGACGAGGCGGTCAGTGAAGACGTGCAGCGTACGCTAAAAATTCTGTTGGCCGAATTACCACTGAAGCAAGCGGCAGCGCTGGCGGCACAAATTCATAACGAAAAGAAAAACGCGCTCTATCAGCTGGCGCTAAGTTGGCAAACAGATTAGCGTTAGCCCTTAACGCGATTCTCGCGTATAATCCGCCACGGAGTCGGCCAGGGCAATCGCTGCTTGCGTAAGCAAGGGGAGGAAAGTCCGGGCTCCACAGGGCAGGGTGCCAGGTAACGCCTGGGAGGCGCGAGCCTACGACCAGTGCAACAGAGAGCAAACCGCCGATGGCCCAGCTGTTTACAGTTGGGATCAGGTAAGGGTGAAAGGGTGCGGTAAGAGCGCACCGCGCGACTGGTAACAGTTCGTGGCATGGTAAACTCCACCCGGAGCAAGATCAAATAGGCCCCCTATGGCGCGGCCCGCGTTGGGGGCGGGTAGATTGCTGGAGGCTTAGGGTGACCTAAGTCCTAGAGGAATGATTGCCACTCTGACAACAGAGCACAGAACCCGGCTTACCGGCTGACTCCACACTTTTTAGAGACAACTACGCTTGCAGTTATGTGAGGCGTAGTTGCATACCTTTTTAGCATAGGTTCGGTAGAAGTTTCCCTTAGAAAGCTTGGCTATCCGATAATAAATATTAAAATTATCAGTTTTAGTTTGTTTTTAAAATTGACCATTTAAGCTGTCCTGATGCATCTGGTATACCCTCCCTAGTCTTCAGGTAGCATCTTCAACTTATGTCAAGGCTCAGATAAACCTAGGTTTTAGCGTTTGGGTTCTTAGATGCTAGATCTCTGCTTGTGAAAGGCTCAAAAATTCATTTTGAGCGGACGTCTCGGTTATTTTCAATAATGAGAATCGTGCAAAGATTATACTACCCAGTCTGATCATGCTTATCATTTCCCAATTCTATTTAGTCACTCTTTATTTTTCATTGGCTTAGCATGGCATCGATATTCTGCTCTGGTTTGTCGAAAAAAATGTCATATGTCAATATACAAATTGTTGGATTATCGTACTGTGTGATGGTATAACAGGTCTGCCATATAACAACTAGGCCAGATAGATGGCCAACATTTTCGTCAACAGGTTAGGAGAGGTAGACAATGGTTCGGAATCAAAAGCAAGTTACAGCTATGGGAAAGAATAACTTTAGATGCTCGGTTTTAACCTTAGCAGTGATGGCAGCTGTAAGCGCGGCTCAGGCTCAAGAGGCTGTTTCCAGCGAAGAAAAAATCGAAAAAATCTCTGTCACAGGCTCGCATATTCGAAAGGGTAATTTCGATTCACCCTCGCCAATCAAGGTAATTGACGCAGAGGATATTCAAGGTGTTGGCGCAGTGAACGTTGCAGACTTTCTTAACCGAATGCCTTCCGTATTTGGCGACACTACTTCTGCTAGTTCAAATATTAGCGAGCAGGGCTCAGGTTTAAATACCGTTGCACTTCGCAACTTAGGTTCTTCTCGTACCTTAGTGTTGGTTGATGGTGTGCGCTATGTATCGGGTATGTCTGTTGGTGCAGGCTATGGCGTCGATTTAAATAGCATTCCGACAACGATGATTGACCGCATTGAAGTATTAACAGGAGGGCAATCTGCTGCATACGGTTCAGATGCTGTTGCTGGCGTTATTAACATTATCCTCAAAAAGAATTTTGAAGGAGCGCAGTTTAAAGCTCAAACAGGACGTAGTGCCCAATCAGATCGTGAAACAACGGATCTTGAATTAACCATTGGTAAGAATTTCAATGGTGGTAATGGTTGGTTCTCGTTAGGCTTTTCAGATGACAAAGGCTTGATGGCCAGAGATCGTGACTTTGCTCGTATTCATCAAGATGGTGTTGATACAAATGGAGATGGTTTGTTAGATACCTCTCGTTTTGTGGGCTCTTCACATATTTATGCTGGCCGTATTGGGAAATACAAAGGTGATGGCACCTTGTATACACCAACTCCTGATGTAAATACATCTGATGCGTTTAACTTTCAAGATTATCGCTCGATGTTGACGCCTTTAAAGCGCTTTTTTGGTGCAGCGGGTTTATCTCTTGATCTTGATGATCGTCAGCGTGTAGGTTTTACAATGAACTACGCCAGAGTAGACTCACGTGCTCGTTTTGAGCCAATCCCATTAGATACTCGCAATGATATTTTCTTATTGTCACGTGGTGGTTCAACGGGGATCAGTATCGAAACCCACCCATGGTTTGCAGGTACTGCATTAGGTGACGCACTGCTTGCTGATGGGATTACCAATCTTGATGATGTTAGTCCAACATTTAGACGGCTTCGTGAGTTCGGTGATCGTGGTGCTGAGAATACGCGCAGTACTTTCCGAGCAGCAGCAAGCTATGAATATGATGTGACGAATACGATGGTGCTAAACGTCAAATCTACCTATGGTGTTACAGATCAGAATCAAATTAACCATGGGGATATCAATTTACAGCGCGCTCGGTATGCGTTAGATGTTGAATCAGATGGTTCTGGTGGTTATCAGTGCGCCGATCCACTTGCCCGTATTTCTGGTTGTGTCCCTTTTAACCCTTTTAAAATTGATGGTATCTCACCACAAGCCGTTGAGTATTTATCGGCAAACACTGGGCTCACCGGCACTGTCAAACAAATTGATGTGAATACTATTTTATCGGGTGACCTCGATTATGCTGTCAGCAAAGACGTGAGCAACTTAGCATTTGCTGCGGGTGTTGAATATCGTAAAGAGAGCGGTAAAGAAACACCAGACCCATTGCGCGAAGCAGGTATTGTGCGAGGCAATAAAATTACCAGCACCAAGGGATCATTCGATGTCGTGGATATTTTTGGTGAGCTGCATGTGCCCTTACTGGAGCAGTTGAATTTAGATTTGGCCGTTCGCTTTGGTGATTATTCTTCTGTTGGTCGTACTAGTAACTGGACTATTGGATTAGATGCGCCATTAAATGAAAGTTGGCGCTTACGTGGTGCTTTAGCGACTGCCGTTCGTGCCCCTAATGTCAGCGATCTTTATGCAGGTGGCACGGCAACCTCAGCTTTTGTTACCGATCCATGTAATGGTGTATCTGATGCGTCAAGCGGCAATATTGCTGAAAACTGTCGCGCTATTCCAGCTATTGCACAACGTATTAATAGTGAGGGCGCTTTTATACTGACACAGGTTGAACGTCAAAATACTCAGGGTTTATTGAGAGGTTCTCTTGATGTTCAGGAAGAAAAGGCTGACTCCATTACGGCCGGCTTTGTGTATACGCCAATGTCTCTCGATGGCTTACAGTTATCGGTTGATTATTATGATATTAAGATTGATGATGCAATCGATAAAACCGATCGGACAGTCATTTTAAACCGCTGCTATTCGGTAAATCCTGGTAGCTTTGATGCTAATTGTGGTGGTTTGGTTCGTCGTGATGGGCGTACTGGCGCAGCTTTAGATGTGAATTCTGCTTCAGGTAACGAAAACGTTATCGAAACTCAGGGCTTCGATTTAGAGTCAAGCTATGAAACGACGCTCGGCTCTGGCCAGGTTTACTTCTCATTATCAGCAAATTATCTGAAAGAATACTCAATTACGGGGATTGAAACGGGCGACCGTCAAGATCTGCGTGGCGAGGTCTTGTTCCCTAAATTACGAGTCAATTTAAGTGCGTCCTACTCACTGGATCAGTTTGGTGTTTATTGGCAAATGCGCTATTGGGATGCTACGAAAGATCGTAACGATAACAGAATCATGACAGAAGAGCTGAATAGCATTGGCTCATATGTTTATCATGATATCCGTTTTAGCTATCAGTTACTCGATAATGTGAATACCTATGTTGGTATCAATAATCTGTTCGATAAAACCCCGCCGCAATTAACGGCCAACCATAAATATCAGCAATCAGGCACCATGACAAACGGTACGGCATATGACTTAACAGGTCGAGCCTTTTATGCCGGTATTAATGTGGCCTTCTGATAATGGAGTTTGCCCATGCAGTGCATAGCTGCATGGGTGCTAACACTTATGAAAACTACGCTTATAGCGACACAACTTTTTGACGGCCACCAAATCAGGTTTGACCAGCCTATTACTTTTGATGATGGACGTGTGCACAGCTTGGATACAGTGAGCGGTGCCAAGGAAATACGTGTTAATGGACTTCTTGCTCCTGGTTTTATTGATTGTCAGGTAAACGGAGGGGGCGGTGCATTATTTAATCAGCAACCAACGGTCGGAACCTTAAAGGCAATGATGCATGCACACGCTCAGTTTGGAACAACGAGCTTACTGCCGACTGTTATAAGTAGCGACTTAGGCCTTGCCATTACTGCAGCAGATGCTGTTACCAGCGCGAGAGAGTCAATACCTGGTATTTTGGGTATTCATTTTGAAGGACCTCATCTTAACGACATAAGAAAAGGCATTCATAACCAACAAGTGTTACGTCCAATGCTGGCATCAGAATTGGCACTCTATCAGCGTCAGGATTTAGGTCAGGTGTTAGTGACTATTGCTCCGGAGGTTGTTTCTGCGTCCAGTATTGAAGCATTAACAGCCAAAGGTGTAGTAGTCAGTCTGGGTCATACCAATGCCACCTATCAGCAAGCGATACAAGCGCTTGCTGCAGGAGCTACAGGCTTTACGCATCTGTTTAATGCAATGTCGCAACTTGGCTCACGTGAGCCAGGTGTTGTTGGAGCTGCTTTTGCCGATGAAGAAAGCTGGTGTGGCTTAATTGCCGATGGTCACCATGTGCATCCTGCCAGCGCTCGAATAGCCTTAAAACAGAAAACCAGAGGCAAAGTATTTTTGGTTACTGATGCGATGTGGACACCTGGCTCTAAAGAAAAAAGCTTTCAATTTGAAACGCATCAAATAGCTTTACATGGCGATAAATTGCTAAGCCATACCGGTCAGTTGGCAGGTGCGGCAATCAGTATGATTGATGCTGTCAACAATTGCATCACTTTATTCCAATTGGATGTAAGCGAGGCGCTACGCATGGCGTCTTTATATCCGGCGCAGTTCCTTGGTCAGCAAAACGTTATGGGTGCTTTTTTTGAAGGTGCTTATGCCGACTGTGTTTTGTTGTCATTACCCGAGCATGGCGCACTCACTGTTAAAAATACCTGGCTGAGAGGCCAATCACTAGCGATTAATTATTGAGATTTAATATGAAGAAAATCAATGGGCTTATCTGCGCACCTTTTACGGCGTTTCATGCTGATGGTGAATTAAATTTAGATATTATTCCTCGCTATGCTCGGACGCTAGAAGCGAATGGAGTATCAGGCGTCTTTATTAATGGCTCTTCGGGTGAGGGGCAAATGCTTACCGAGCAAGAGCGTATGATGACCGCGGAAGTATGGTGTAAGTTCGCACCAGATAATTTTAAAGTTATCGTTCACGTGGGCGGGAATAGTGTCAAAGCAAGTCGGGCTCTTGCTGAACATGCTGCTAGCATTAATGCCTATGCGACGAGCGTAATGGGGCCAACGTTTCCAAAAATTAACCGAGTAAACGAACTGGCTGATTATTGCGCGCAGATAGCTGCTGGAGCGCCGCAATTGCCATTTTACTACTATCATATCCCAGCTTTCACAGGTGTGAATCTCTCTATGCTTGATCTCCTGAAAGCAGTAGATGGCCGTATCGAAAACTTTGCTGGTATTAAGTACACGTTTGAAAGTTTATTTGAATATTCACTATGTCATCGTTACAAAGGCGGCAAATTCGATATGTTGCATGGTCAAGACGAAACGTTGCTTGCGTCATTAGCGATGGGAGGGGCGCAAGGCTGTATTGGCGGTACCTTTAACTATGCGGCTGGTTTGTATAGCAAAATAAAGAAAGCCTTTGATTCAGGGGATCTTGATACAGCCCGTGTACTGCAAGCGAAGTCCTGGGATCTGATTGAGGTTATCTGTCGATATCGTGGAAATATTGTAGCGGGTAAACAAATCATGCGTTATTTGGGATTAGACTTAGGGGTTAATCGCACCCCGTTCCAAAATATGACTGATTCAGAATATCAGCAAATGTGCGATGAGCTGCAAGCGATTAACTTTAGTGAGTTTGCGATAACTCTTGCTGATTAACCCTTAAAATACGAAAGCCCCTTTGCACTTAAGCATCAGGGGCTTTCTCTATCAGCATTCCCTGTTTCAGAGATCACCTAAGTTTAAGCCGTAACGGCTAATGAGTCGTTGGTTTTCGTTTGCTGCATTACGCAGATAAGATTGTTCTTCAATTAATGATGCGGCTTCTTTATCCAAAATGACTACAGCATTTTGATGCATTTGCAGTATCGATGCCGGGCAATTTGCCGAGACTGGGCCTGAAATCATCTGCTTTACTGCCTCAGCTTTAGACTTTCCCGTTGCCAGCAGTAGGATGTAACGTGCCTGCATAATCGTTGCGATGCCCATCGTCATGGCCATAGTCGGTTGAATCTCGTCTTTTGTAAATAAGCGGCTATTATCTTTGAGTGTTTGCTCTGTCAGCGTTTTTAAGCGGGTTCTCGAGTTAAGGCTAGAGGTGGGTTCGTTAAACCCGATATGACCATTACTTCCAATACCCAGTATTTGCAAATCGATCCCTCCCATCGTGGAGATCTGCCTTTCATAAGCTTGACCTACTAACCTGGGATTGTCTTGACTGCTGCAGCTCGGTAGAAACGTGCGTTCAGGATCAATATCAATGTGGTCAAATAGCTGGTTCTGCATAAAGCTGCGATAGCTATTTCGATGTTCAGCTGCAATATCATAGTACTCGTCCAGATTGAAACTGCTGCATTTTGCAAAGCTGATTTGCTGTTGCTGATATAGTGCGATCAGCTGTTGATAAAGCTTAATCGGGGTAGAGCCGGTAGCTAAACCCAGCACTGCCTGTGGCTTTTGTGCTAATAACGTTTGAAACCAGCTGGCCGCTACTGCAGCCACCTGATTAGCATCGTCACAGAGAATGATTTGCATGGTTTTGCCTCAATTGCATTGCATACCAGTAAACACCCCACAAATCTGCATCGGTACCACAAGCAGGGCGTAACAATTGTGGACGATAAATATTTGGAAGCGCTTCGAGTTTCCGCTCGACCAGATTAAAAAGTAAGTCAGATTGACCGACGCTTCCGCCAAGAATAAGATACTGACAACCGGACCATGCTTTGGAATTGGCAATCAGTTCAACCAAGGCTGTTGCTGCACGGTCTACAATAAGCTGCGTCTCAAGTGCCAGGGGGTGCGCAGTAAACAATGTTGCGCAATCCACGAAGCTGCCACTCAGCTCAGCGACTTGTTGTGCGATGGCTGTTCCTGAGGCAATAGCTTCGACACAGTTGAGTCGACCGCAATGACAGCGGCGTGTTACCTGCTGCATTGGTACAGTAAGATGGCCTAAATGTGCGCAAAACCCATCATCTGCAAGGACCAACTGACCATTTTGAATTACGCCTCCGCCGACCCCGGTTGACACTGTGATATAGACTAAATTAGGAGCTTTATTCACAAATCGCTGCTGCTTTTGCAGTAGATAGTATTCGGCATAAACCGCGGCGGCTGCATCATTAATGATGGTCAGTGGTAACTTGAAACGTTCGGTAAGTAAGTCTTGTAAAGGAATACTCAGTTTAGCTGAAAGAAACCCCACTTCATTCTGTCGAACCTGACCAGTACAAGCGATGGCAAGATGATCTGCCTGCGTTATCCAATCGCCACACAATTTGTATAATGTGTCAGGCAGCTGGGCTAGGTTGGTATGGACGACAGAATCTGTGCGGCGTTTTTCTAAAACCTGTTGTTCTTTAATCAACATGGCAGCAATTTTTGTTCCGCCAATATCAATCGCGATTGTTGCTTTTGCCATGTTATACACTCTGAATCTTGTCAGCGAACCAACCGGTAATATGCTCAAGTCGCGTAATAGCAGAGCCTACGGTGACACATAGTGCTCCGAGTTTTATCGCTTGAGCCGCTAACTGTGGTGTATTGTAGCGCCCCTCAGCAACCACATTTAATCCCAACTGAACAAAGTTTTGCAGCAACTCAAAATCAGGTTCGTCAGGAACGGGGCCGCCGAGGTAGCCAGATAAAGTCGTACCAATAAAAGTACATCCTTGTTCTGCTAGTGTTTTAGCGGAAGCGACATCTGCACAATCAGCCATCGCAATACAACCTAATTGGTGGACCTTAGCCAATAACTCAGCGGTGGGTACAGGTCTTTCTCGATCGGTGCCATCAAACGCTATTACTGCCGCTCCGGCGTCAGCTAACGCCTGAACATCGTCAAGAAAGGGAGTGATGCGTACGTCACTTTCAACCAGGTCGCGCTTAACGATACCGATGATGGGTACCTTTACTTCATTGTGTACCGCGCGTACGCGCTCTGCACCCTCTATGCGCAATCCAACCGCTCCACCTGCAACAGCCGCTTTAGCCATGGCAACCACTATCTCATTCGTATCCATAGGGCTATCTGGCACAGGTTGACAAGAAACGATTAAACCCTTCGTAAATTTCTTCAATAAGTCCTGTTCATTCACGATATTTTTGCTGTTCATACAACCTCTACTTCAACTGATTTGATGACATACCCAAGGTGGATAGGGTAAGCCCTTGAATATCTTTGCTAGCGGTGGGTATAAGGCGACTAACGGTGTAACCGATCACGACACAGGAAACTATGCCGATTGAACCGTAGAGATAGCCATTTGCTAATTGAAATTGCCAGCAGGTGATCATGATGCCAACACCGCCAATTAAACCTGCAGCAGCGCCAATCGTATTGGCTTTTTCAGAGATTGCACCTAAGACAAATAAACCGCCAAGCGCCCCCATAAACATGCCTATTATCATGAAGTAGGCATCCATTAATGAGCGGATTCTCGGATCAATAAAAATCAGACCAATCAAGGTAGCTAATACCCCCACGCTAAAGGTAAGAATTTGCGCGGTGCGCATATAACCTTTTTCAGTTTTGATAAGATTAAATGGGCGTACAAAATCAGTAACGAGTGTGGTTGAGATGGAGTTCATACTGGTCGACACTGTTGATTGTGCCGCCGCAAAAATACCCGCAACAATAAGTCCTGCTAACCCGACGGGCATCTGTGTTGCAATAAATGCCGGGAAAATCTGATCGATTTGTTGAATTGGATCGAGCTCGGCAGGGTTTGCTTGATAAAACACGTACAAGCCTGTGCCTATACAGAAAAACAAGAGAGAGGCGGGGGCGGCAATGATAGCATTGGTCCAAATCGATTTTTTAGCGGCATTAACATCTGGCGTCACCATGTAACGCTGAACAACGGCTTGATCCGCGGTATAACTCGATAAATTCTGCCCAATACCGCCTAAAACGACCACCCAAATTGATAAAGTCGTGATACTTCCCGGGCTAAAATCAGCATTAAACAGCTTAAATTTATCATCGGCAAAACCGACCTCTACGAAAGTACTAAAACCACCATCGACGCCAGCAAGAATAACGGCAAAACATAAGATTGCGCCGATTAACAACACGATTGTTTGCATGGTATCTGTCCAAATCACCGCTTCAATACCACCCAAGGTGCAGTAAATAAGACACAACACCCCCATTAGCAAGACACTTTCCGTAGCGCTTAAGGGTGTTATTGCCGAGAGAGCGAGTGCAGTTAAAGCCATCACAACTCCCATCCTGCCCAAGTGAAATAGGGTAAATAAACTGCTTGCTAACAAACGGATGGTCAGATTAAATCGTTTTGATAAGTATTCGTATGCACTGGTGGCATCGATTTGTCGAAAGAAAGGAATAGCAACATAAACCGCAATAGGTGCAACGGCAACTATGGTTAAGATCCCTAAAAGCAGAACCCAATTGCTTTGATATACCAAAGCGGGTAACGCCATGTAGGTTAATGAACTGAGCATAGTTGCATAAATTGAGCAGGCTGCCGCCCACCACGGAATAGACTGACCGCCGCGAAAAAAGTCGTTTGTATTTTTATTTCGGGTCATAAAATATAAACCGAACAACACAACACCGACCAAATACAGGATCAATACTGACATATTAAGCCAGCCAAAGTGTTGAACACCTTGGTTTAAACTGGCCTGGTAAAGCTTCGTTTGCTCATTTCCAGCAACAACAAACAGCTGATGATTAATCAGAATACTGTGTTGTAGTGCTTTGGGTACTGAGCCTTGCTGTTTGTATGGCGCCCATGCTTTACTAATTGTATTGTAATGATAAGACGCGCCACTTGGCGTTAGTGCCAGTAAATGAGCTTGTCCAAGCTTGTGCATTGAAACAAACTCTTCAGATGGTAGAGAGTGAGTCTGTAATCTTTGCCAGCCTGATGACGCTGTAGTGTTTTGCGCACTAAATTCCCATAAGTTTGCATCTTGTTCTTTGATATAGGCATAGAATTTTTGCCCTTGACCATCATTTTGCTGGCTAAGCAGGAGCGTTGAAACCGGACCGGAAACGCTGGGAGCTTCCAGAATTTCCCAATCTGCATTTCCGGAGCTTGGGATTAGTCTAATACGGTAGAAGTGAAGCTGTTGCGCCGATAGCGCTATCACGTAGAGCATATCATCATGGACAATCGCGGTACTTTGATATGTAGCTTGTGGCAGAGGCGGCAATTGTCCGATATTTATTATGTTGCTATTTTTATCAAGTTGTAACCAGTTTACCTGTGCGCTGGGTTGTTGGTTATCAAGTCCTCCAATCAGAAATGCTTTATTCTGATACCCAATTAGTGTGGCATGAGCACGGTTACCCTGCTCTTTGTTGAGGTTAATCTCATTATGTCTAGTGTTGGTTATAGCAATGAGAGGGTACTGGCGTTGTGTCGTTGAACTGTGCAATAACACTGTGTCATTTAGCACTGTAACTTGAGCCTGTGAGGACGCAATCTCGCTAGTACTGTCTTGCCATACTAGTGCACTACTGGCACTAACGCAGTTGCTAAAATTTAGCAACACCAGCAAAAAAATAGTCAGAATAATATGAGGCATACCGGGTTACTGGTTGTTGAACTGTATACCTGTTATACCACTGGTGCTGTGCGAATACTAGCCTTTACTTATCAATAAGCGCAGAAAATATCTGCGCTGTGAGATGAAATTCGCTGAGATTAACTTATGATGTTGATTGCTCGCCATAAATTTTATTAAATACATAGTCGACATGCTTACTAAGCGCTCTATCAGCACCTTCTACATCACGATTCTTAATGCATTCAAAAATTGCTTGGTGATCTTGGTAGCTGCGAGTATTCAACTCTTCTGTGTTAGCGGCATCGGGTCGAGATGCGATAACCCAATCAACCAATGCTTGGTGGATCGCTAGAAATAGTGGATTTTCTGGTATGGATGCGATAATCCTATGGAAATAAATATCAGTTTTTTTAAAGAGATTATTGTTCTGTACTGAGTTTTTATTTAGGTTTAATGCCTTTTCTAATTCAGCAATCTGCTGTTCTGTCGCATGCTCAGCTGCGTATCGGACGAGGCTTGATTCGAAAAACTTTCTTAATTGATCAAAATACTTTAATCCATTAGGTTGCGCTAAAAAGTCTTTCGACATCCCCGATAGTTCAGAAATGATGGTATCTGCAGAAGGTTTGGTTACACGGGTTCGCTCACCACTGGCAATTTTTACGAGGCCTTTTCGCGCCAGGGCTGACAATGCATCACGGATAGAGGGACGCCCGACACCAAAGGCTGCCATCAGTTCACGTTCCGACGGCAACGCTTCACCTTCGGCAAGTTCGCCACGTCTGATCATTTGCTCTAACTCTTCTTCTACTTTTTCAGACAATTTTTTCTTGGTCACAATTTGTTGAATACTCAGGGGCATGGTGCTTCCTTATGTCGCTAAATGTTTACCTGTTGCGCTATCATACCATTATATCGCAAAATCTGATTTTACATTGTTCAGAGGACGAAAAATTTCATGGATGGTTACAAAGTGAGTGAAATCTCAATGTTTTATCTTATCAACACTAAAATAAAATATTGATCTTTTATCGAGCTTTTAGGTCATTACACCAGCCTATGTGGCTGTCATACCATAAGGGGAACCAATAGTGCTTGAGGTACATTCAGACGAGAAGTTAACGCCGGTTAGAGTTTGCTATGGTACTAAATCAGAGCAATTTGGCGATCTATATTTACCTAAAATACTTAAACGTCAATGCAGCTTGCACCCTGTGATGATATTAATTCATGGCGGCTATTGGAAAGACAATCACGACTTAAATAGCTATGCTACATCGCAACTTATACCAGAACTCGTTGTATTGGGTTGGGCAGTTTGGAACATCGAGTATCGACGAATGGATAGCTTGGGAGCGAATATAAAAGCGCCGTGGCCTTCTGTATTTACTGATGTTTCATGTGCAGTCGATGCTATTCGGCTATTTGCGGAAGAATATTCGCTTGATACAAAAAACGTGTCAGTGATTGGACATTCCGCCGGTGGTTGCCTTGCATTATGGGCTGCCAGCAGACAAAAGATACCTGTAACAAGTCCACTATTTAACACTAAACCCTTACTGATTCGAAGAGCAATGTCCATCTGTGGAGTGCTAAGCCTGACCCATCCAGAAGACCTCTGTCAGCCTGAACAAATAATGCGATTAATGGGGGGGACTGCGGTGGATTGGCCAGAGAGATACAGTGCTTGTGATCCAGCTCAATTATATGACCCAGCAGTTTCAATTTTGTTGATCCATGGCGATAGAGACAAAACAGTAAAAGTTCATCAGGCTTTTAGGTACATAGAAAATGGTCCGAATTCAATTCAGCTCGAAGTTTGGTCAGATACAGACCATTTCTCCATGCTGCCCCACGATGGTGAGTGGAGTTCGTATGATTGGAGTTATTTGAAGGCCAGAATCAGAGACTTTTTCAACATGACGCACTGGAATGAAGTGAATTCTTAACAGCGTTATGCGGATCAAGAACCTCAATACCTAATTGCGAGTATTGTACATTTCGCTTCAGATTTTCTTGTTTTGACTCTTTTATTCTGGTCATATGTTTCGTGACTTAGTTGCGCAGGAATTAGGTTTGATAGTGAACATTGAAAAACTGTAAAAATATAAGTTATTAACTGACCAGCTGGCGTTTAACATGGTGGCACTGACTTTGTTTGTTTGGTGGGCGCCCTTACCGAAATTGGATATTGAACAGCAAAGTGGCCAATATCAATGGCAAAAAGTATTAGCCTATCCGCAGGTTTGGTTAGGAGCATTAACCTTATTTTGTTATGTTGGCGTGGAAGTAATTGCCGGTGACAGTATTGGGCTATTTGGTCAGAGCTTGGGCGTTGCTCATTTTGGTGCTCTAACCCTGAGGTATCCCCAGAAATTCATTAGCTAAAATAAAAAGTTAGGCGATTAGGGAACATTCATGGCGGTTCCCGATCTGATCATTCGCCAAAAATCCCACACCGCGGATGCTCGCCATGAATGTTAAAACTATGCTCGCTGATTTCCTCCGATTTGTCACCCCAAAAACCATGCATAAAGCCAGATTTTCTGTCTTGTTAGATGCGGTTACTGCTC
>Ga0181595_10001464_pt1 | contig 25445 bp, 20 predicted proteins | sample 041ome_7_FD_145604 | JGI IMG/M metagenome (GOLD analysis project Ga0181595, IMG submission 145604) | Coastal salt marsh microbial communities from the Groves Creek Marsh, Skidaway Island, Georgia - 041401AS metaG (spades assembly) | ecosystem: Environmental > Aquatic > Marine > Intertidal zone...
GCAACAGCCCTTAGCCCGCCAAAAAAAGCATAAAAAGCCCCTACCAGTGCAAAAAGTGTTGCTAAATATATCAATGGTATATCGACTTTAAACATGGTTTGCATCAACAACGCACCGGAATAAATAACAGCTGGCATATAAATAAATGCATTACCAAGAAAAAACAGGCCCCCTATCACAGCCCTGATATGTTTATTATGGTAACGCTTTTCCAGCAATTCAGTGGTCGTCGTACATTGGTATTTGTAGTACACAGGGATGAATACTTTCGCCAGAATGATAAGCCCAATGACAGCGGCAAGCTCCCACCATACTAACAACATCATTTGGTTACCATTCATTCCTACCAACTGATCGGTACTCAAATTAGTCAGAGTGATAGAGCCTGCAACAAAGATCCAACTCAAGCCACCACCGGCAAGGAAATATTCTTTATTTTGACTATTGTGGTCACGACGTTGTCCACGGCATTTCAGATAAGTTAAGGCACCAATCAAAGCACTGACAAAGATAAACACTGTCAGCTGAATCATATTATCAGACATTCTGTACTCACATTTTTGTTATTGTTTCACAAGAAAATAGCGCGTCAATGTTGAGAGCGACTTAATTCCAGCCGCACGCTTTTCAATAATCCTAACTGCTGATCCTGATGACTTTGGCTTGAATAACGCTGATTGTGCAACTGAATGAGCTTGTTTAATTGGGTAATAGAAAGCAACATCGCATGCAATATCAGCAAATAGCCTTGTTGCTGTAGTTGATACAATGGTTCGAGAGCCAATGTCTGTAGCTTATCTTCATCGACGGTCGCTAAACCTTTGATGATTTGACTGCGTCCATCCTGTTGTAATACATGCAAATCGAGTTCTTTAATTAATCCAAGCTCAGTGATGGTTTTCATAAACTGATAACTCAGATATTCGTGTTGAAGACCTGTTTCCAGTATAGTTACTTGCTGACGCAGAAATACCGAGGCTTGGCCATCGGCAGAGTACAGTGCTTGTGCATTCGCTTGCGTTGCAGAACAAACAACATCTTTATCCATGGCAATTGCCAGTTTAGCGGGATTAGAGTGTGACAACGATAACGGGTAGGTTTGCATAGACACAGGTTGATAACTGGCCAGCCATTGGTCTTTCTGAACCAATAAATTTTGCCCTGGTGTAAAACTGCACAACGCAGACATTAACCATTGCCCATTCGATTGATGACGGCTAAAAAAGACAGGAAGGTCACCTATCAATTTACTAATTTCCGTCACTTGTATATTTAACATATGCAAACGCGCTGCGAAGCGCAGTGATGCGTCTCTGATAACTGCAGTCTGCGCATGAGTCTGGGCAGTTAATTCAACAAACATTGACATTATTCTATCCTCTGTTGCTGCTAAGCCAGCCTGTAATATAATCACGGTGCGACGGCAGCGTTTGTAACAACTGAGCTGTAAGCTGCTGATTCCTGCGGATAACTTGGTCAGCTTGAGATTGTTGTTGGTACAAATAAGACTGACGGCTAAAATCAGGCTTGAAGCCCATCCCATACAACACGTACTGGTAACTTGCAGCTGGGAACAACTCTAAGGCGCCATGAAAGTCTTGTATTTGAGGACCTCGATGTTGCCAAATCTTCAAATCATCTTGCAAGGACTGCGGAATAGAGGCTGACTTTAAGTGATCTTTCCAATAGGGTTCTGGTCTTTTTGTTAACAGATAATGTAATTTTAAAAAATCTAGGATGCGCTGCCATCTATATAGCATTTGTTGATTAAAGCGATTCGCTACCAATGGCATGGTGCCAAGATCTGCAGGCAAATTATCAGCAACAAAACGAGCCGAAATTTCAACCAGCATAATGGCAGTTGCTTCAAGCGGCTCGACAAATCCTGCTGACATCCCAATAGCAACACAGTTATGTTGCCAAAACTTACTTCTGTGGCCAGCCTGATAACTAATTTTACGCGCACTAAGACCTTGTGCAGCAGGCCCAATATAGCGGCGTAAATTAAATTCAGCTTCATCGTCACTCAAATACTTGGCTGCATAGACATGCCCTACACCTCGACGATGAGTCAATCCGATATCCCAAATCCAACCTGCATTCTGTGCAGTAGCAATAGTATGGCAAGGTATTGCAGCATCCGGCGTATCGTAAGGGACTTGCATAGCCAAAGCGCTGTCATTGAATAGCAAATGTTCGACAGGTTCAAAAGGCACACCAAGAGCTTTACCAAGTAACAACGAGGAAAAACCACTGCAATCAATAAATAAATCGGCTTTTAGTGGAGCTGACCCATCCGTCAGATGCAAAGCCCGGATTTGTCCGTCATCACTAAGCTCGCAGCGATCAACAGTGCCGATACGATGCTGTACTCCCAGATTATTTTTACAATGCTCTTTCAGTAGATCGGCGAAAGCACCGGCATCGAGATGGTAGGCGTAATTACATTGGCCTTGATATTCACCTTCAGCAAAACCGCGTGGGGCAAGACCTGCTTCGCAGATTTGATGCTGAAAATTGCTGTCTACTGCAAACTGACTAATATCTTGCACGTACGGGGCCAAATCAATACGGCCATAACCCATAGGAACAGTGAAAGGGTGGTAGTAGAAATCTTCATCACCGTGCACCCAATTAACAAATCGACCTCCTTGTTTGAACACGGCATGACATCGTTGGAAAAAATCAGCTTCTTTTATGCCAATTTGTTGCAGGGTATTTTTCATCGTCGGCCAAGTGCCTTCACCAACCCCAATAGTTGGGATATCGGAGGATTCAACCAGTACGACCTGCAAGCCATCTTGAGTATTACTGCGATGCTGAGCTGCAATGATAGCTGCGCTCAACCAGCCAGCGGTTCCACCACCGACAATCACTAATTTTTTGACTGCTTTTGACATCAGATTCGGGCTCTTATTCTCAATACTGAACTGATAACCTAACATGCCAAATCAGAGCGCTACAGATTTCTGATCTGGCAATTTTAGCTTTAGATTTCAGCAGGAGACGCAGCGTAACTGCGCTCTTGCTGTTGTATCAGAATGAACCGCGGATCCCTACAGAGTAGCGTGAACCATTGTCTTCCACAGAGTAGATCTGGTTCTGGAAGCGACCGGTCTGCACCAGCTCTTCTTCCGTAATATTGATCCCCTCAATAAAGATGGTCAAATAGTCGTTGTAGTCATAACTGGCGCTGATATCCCACTGACCAAATGTTTTGGTATTAATAGGTTCGCCATTAAAACCGTTGTCCAGTGCGCGCAGGAAACCTTCTCTGTTATTAAACGCGATACGGGCTTGCCAAACATCCTGCTCATAAAACAGTACCAAGTTTTGTGAATCACCCAATCCTTCTAAAGCAAAACTTTGCGTGCTGTCTGAAGTTACAGATAAATCACTATCGACCACTGTAGCGTTGGCAGAGGCACCAAAGCCGTTATCAAAAATATGGGTCAACGCAACTTCATAACCTGTAATACGCGCCGACTCGCCATTTTGAGGACGGGTTACAGTGTAGATTTCAGATGAACCATTTAACTCATCCGTAGTGCCGACTATATCCGCGCTGCACAATGCTGAGTTAGCAATGCTACAACCAAAATCAGGACCAGTACGGCCGGTCATATTATAGGTTTCAGTTCCTGTCAGAGTGACGATAAAATCTTCAACTTCTTTATTAAACACAGCAAAGCTGAATAAGTTTGAATCGTTGTAATACCACTCATACGAAATATCCCAGTTTTCAGCCTGGAAAGGTTTTAACGCTGGGTTGCCGCCACTGGCAGTCAGGTTTTGTCTGCGCGGTTCGTTAAAGGTAGTCGCAGGTGACATCTGGTCCATAGTAGGACGGGTAATGGTATCGTAACTGGCAAAACGCAGAACCATATCATCGGCAATGCCTAGCTTGATGTTCAGATTTGGCAACAGGTTTGAGTAGCTGGTACCTTGATTGATATCAGTGGCGGGGCCAAACACGTTGGCGAATAACGTTGCATCTGCTGTGGGAACTATATCTGTAACGAAACTCTGAATTGCACTGACAGTAACATCAGTTGACGCATAACGTGCCCCTAGATTTACAGATAAAGGCATATCTCCCAAGTCATATTGCAGAGTAAAGTCCATATATAAGCTGGTGATATCTTCATTTATGGTGTATCGGTTATTTTGCAATGTTGGTTCAATTGGGAACCCTGAATCAGCTAGATACTGAATCATCTTATCGCCGTTATAGGTGTAGAACGTATCGATCAAACCAGGAAAGAAGTTGTTTGCTGTATAGGGTCTAAAATCAATCTCATCCAGTGGCGCTGCGGTTCCGTAACCACAATATACACACTGAGAACCGAGGATCTGGAAGGCTGATTTTTCACGTTCCTGACGGTAAACACCAAAATTAGCTTTTTCAAATACCCCTTTTTCAGCAAGATATTCAAAATCTGCTTTAAACTCGTTGATCTCGTCTTTATTTGTGAACTGATTACCTTTTTCGTTGTAATGCATACGAGCGCGACTTTCATCAGGTAGGCTACCGTTCTCGAAGCCACCGTGTGCTACGGTAGGTAACCCCCCTGTGGCATCAAAAGTGTAGTTGTTAATCATACCTACAACGTTAAAACGGTCACGTCCGGCACGATCATTTTCAGCACTGGTAGTCGATATATCAAAATCAGCTTTTAATGCGTCATTGATTTGCCATTCCACATTTAGGCCAAAAGCATCATTGGTTACGTCACGCGAATTTCTGGTGTGAGATACAAAGTCAGTTGCAGGATCGCCGCTGCCTTGATGTAACCCTACTTCTTGGGTGAAGCGCAAAAGGGTGCCAGTCGCAGGGTCTATTTCAGCACTGCCAACCCGGTCAGGCTCAAACCAGGAAGCAAGGTCAGTTACCTGAGAATCTACTTCAAATTTGGATATTAAACCGTCCAACGTTACCGTCACATCTTCAGAAGGAGCAAATTGCAACACCAAACTAGCATTTGTGCGGCTACGGTCCTGCTCATCGATGATCTGATCCCAGTTGCGAGGAATATAGGCATTGGTAAACAACACGCCATCTTCCCTGTTAGAAATGGTTTGCCCACCACGCCAACCAGCTGTAGAAATTTGATTTATTTGTACTTTTCGTTCTTGCTGACTAACCGCAAGCAGCACACCAAACATATCATCATTAAAGGTATTGCTGACTAAGAAGGATGCAGACGGAGACGTTTCTTCAGATAAACTTTCGTACATCCCTTTAATTGAGCCTGCGATACGAAGATCGTCATAATCAAAAGGACGGGCTGTTGTCACGTTTATTGTGCCGCCTATACCACCTTCTTGTAACTTGGCTGTGGTACTTTTATAAACGTCAGCTCCCGATATTTGATCAGCTGCTAACACATCGAAATTAAATTCACGTCCAGCACTGTCTGTTGCCAATTGGCGGCCGTTAACCAACACTGTATTAAATTGAGGCCCAAAACCCCGGATGGTCACGGCCTGCCCTTCACCGCCACTGCGATCGATAGAGACACCGGTTATACGCTGTAAGGATTCAGCCACGTTCAAATCAGGAAACTTCCCCAAGTCTTCTGCTTTAATACCATCAGAAACAACAGCCGAAGATTTTTTATCTTCAAACGAAGCTTTTAGACTACTACGTATTCCTCTTACTGCTATGACTTCTATTTTTTCTTTATCAGCAGTTGGCTGCTGTGATTGCTGCGCAATAGCCTGGCCACTACACAAACCAGCAATGGCGACGCTTAGCGCAGTTTTTTTTCCAATAGTTAATATTTTGCTATTTTTCATCGTTTAACACCCTGTCTTGCCTTGTTTTAAGAATCATTTAATTTTATTAGCTTATTTATCTTATAAATACTTCAATAATGATTAGACTTCAACCTTTTTATGGATTTTCAGCTTGGAATCCTCAAAATTTAGCTAAAACTCAACATGGATCATTCTGTTCCGCAGAGTTTACTGAAAGCATAAATGATCTGATGCTCATACATTTTATCTTTGGTTAACAACGCAGAGGGAAAATCATCACGATTTGGCGCATCTGGCCAATGCTGGGCTTCAAGGCATAATCCTTGTCTTGGGACAAAAGGCGCTTCCAGCGACTGCCCTGAGTAAAATTGCAGACCTGGTAATGTACTGCTGACCGTTAGCTGAATTTTACTTAGCAGAGAACTTAAAGTGGCCATATGCTTCAGTCCGATGCTTTTCGCATCAAAAACAAAGCAATGGTCAAAGCCGTTTGTGAACCGCAGTTGAGGGTCTTCAAGGGCAAGCTTGTCCGCCATGCGTGTTGGTTGCATAAAATCAAAAGCGCTGCCTTCAAGATTGAATACTTCACCTGTTGGGATCAAGTCAGTACTTACGGGTAAAAATTGCTCGGCATAAATTTGCAACAGATGATTCGTTATGTCCTGGCTACCATCCAGATTGAAATAACAATGATTGGTCAAACTCAACACTGTAGAGCTTTGCGTCTTAGCCCGAAAACTTATATGCAGCTCGTTATTTATTAACTTAATGTGTTGCCAGACTGCTACATCACCAGGAAAACCACTATCGCCATCGGGACTATACAGATAAAGTTCAACCTCATCTGCCTCATGTAATACGACCTGCCAATCTCTGTGGCTGAAACCATGACCACCGTGCAAGCAGTGCATATCACCGGCAGTTTCAAGCTGAATCAGCTTATCATCGAATTGCAATATCCCCCGTGCAATCCGATTCGCATACCGTCCGATAGTCGAACCTAAGTATCCTTGATTCTCTTGATAATCAGATAGCTTGGTATGACGTAAAGTAAGCTCTTGTCCATCAAGTTGAATAGAAATGATGGTCGCGCCAAAAGGCAATATTTCAACCCTCAGTCCCGCAGCGCTTTGCAGCACCAAGGGTGTAAATGCAGAACTGGCAATCAGTGAATTCATCGTACGACCTTCTGGAGCTAACAGCACCACAACAATATATACTATTTATCTTATAAATAAAGCATAACTGTTAACACTGAATGTACTGCTGCTAAAGTTTGAACTGGTCAAACGAGAAGTTTTCGCATCTATAAAAGAAACAAAAACAGATATCTTTGATTACATAGAAATGTTCTATAACATAAAACGGAAACATGCATACCATGGTTTAGTATCAGAATAAATCGCTTTGTTGTACTTATGCCGCATCCAGCACAAAGAAGCTATTTCAATGCAGGATTCACGGTCAAGTGCCATCACTCCACTACAACGCTATACCCCATCGCTAAATAGCCCTTTTCACGCTTTTTATACATTCTCTGAAGCACAGGGTGCTCATCAACAAAATCAAAAATCCGTACTGATCTGATCCAATACTTTTGGACACCGCGTTAAGTGAGTAAAATGACTTATCGAGGTGAATATGACAACCAAAAAGACCCGCAAGACCCATACTGCTGAATTTAAAGCGGAAGCCCTGAAACTGGCCGAACGTGTTGGTGTGGCTGAAGCTGCCCGGCAACTCAAAATTTATGAATCACAACTCTACAACTGGCGCGCTGCCATTGAGAGAAAATCCAATACCAGTGAGCGGGAAGCTGAGCTAGCCGCCGAAGTAGCCAAACTTAAGCGCCAACTGGCTGATCAAGCTGAGGATTTAGCCATTCTAAAAAAGGCGGCCACCTACTTCGCGAAGAATCAAAAGTAAGCCGATTCGAATTTATGCTTGAACACCAACAGCGGTTCCGCCTCAATGCGATGGCGTCGGTGCTGGGTGTGACGCGAAGTGGGTATTATGCCTGGCGAAAATCAGGTCAGGAACCAAGCGAACGATTGCAAAAGCAGCACAGTCGGGATGAAAAGGTCAAAGCCATTTTTGACCTGCGTAAATCGCGTTATGGTGCAAGGCGGATCCAAGCAGAACTGGCGAAAGACGGTGAGCAAGCTGACGTGAAAACCATCATTAACAGCATGGTAAGACAGGATTTGGTGGCCAAAGCTGCACGTAAATTCAAAGTCACGACTGACAGCGACCATCAGTTGCCTGTAGCGCCAAACCTGCTTGAGCAGAACTTTGAAGCGACAGGCCCGAACCAGAAATGGGTGGGTGATATTACTTATCTGATGACCAGCGAAGGTTGGTATTATCTGGCTGTGATTATTGATTTGTACTCGCGTGCGGTGGTTGGCTGGTCGATGAGTTCAAGGATGACAGCCCAACTGGCCTGTGATGCGTTGACCATGGCTCTGTTCCGTCGAGGCCGCCCGAAAGGTGTGATTGTGCATAGTGACCGAGGCAGCCAGTATTGCTCACACGCTTATAGAAATTTGATTGAAAAACATCAACTTATTCAAAGTATGAGCCGCAAGGCCTGCTGTTGGGATAACGCTTGTGCCGAAAGCTTCTTCCATTCACTGAAAGTTGAGGCTATCCATGACGAACCAATTATGGATCGGGCGACTATGAAACAGCACGTTTTTGAATACATAGAAGTTGATTACAACAAAACCAGAAGGCATAGTTCTCTTGGCTATTTGAGCCCTGAGAATTTTGAATTGAAAAACAGTGCTTAGCTAAGTGTCCAGAGTTAGCGGATCAGATCATACTTCTTGTTTGTTTGCATAGTCTCGTTGCACCCGGCCTGCATATTGAGCCAGTGTTCCTTTCCAGGATAGAGGCATGGTAATAAACAGAGTATCAAGTTTTGGTAAGTCGAAGCCTTCACCTATGTATTTGCCTGTTGCTATCAACACGTCACAGTGAGCTAACTGACCTTCAGCCATTTTTCTTTCAGCGGCTTTCATACCTCCCGTTAAAACTGCGCATTGAATGCCTCTGTCAGCCAATAGCTTGGCTAACGTCGTGGTATGTTGCTTCCGTTCAGACAGCAACAACGGCATCCGGCCTTCTTTTACCTCCGCAATCACCTTGTCGACAATGTAGAGGCTTCGTTGTTCATGTTCGGCGATCCAGCGATAAAGCTCACTGATGTGAGGTTGATACTCCATGAAAGGATCCGGTAGACTGAAGTGCAGTTGTGCAACATGCGCAATCTGCCGAAACTTGCCCTGGCTATCCTGCTGAGCTTTGTGACGAATTGGTCCGGCAAGCATCAGCATAATTTTCTGTTGCCCGTCCTGGCGCACTGGTGTTGCAGTTAAGCCTGTGATGTATTTAGCCGCAATGTCATTTAGCACCATTTCAAACCGGGGCGCACAGATATGGTGACATTCATCGATAATGACATAGCCATAATCCTGCACTAACGAATGAACAGTGTTGTCTTTTTTATCAATCAGACTTTGATAAGTCGCCACATCAATACAGCCTGATAGCTTCTTTTTACTACCCGACCAGATACCGCATTCAACTCCAGCCAGGAAGGTGTTGATCCGCTGCTGCCATTGTTCAACCAGCTGTTTGCTATGCGTTAGGATCAAGCTACTGACATTGCGTTTAGCAATTAAGGCAAGTGCGGTTACCGTTTTACCAAAAGCCGTTGGCGCATGCAAAATACCTGTATCAAAGGCCAACATCGCATTCACAGCCTGTAGTTGTGGCTTGCGTAGCTCTGCATTCAAACATACCGGTTCTAAACTCTTGCCTGAATTCGTTCGATCCACCAGGTCCACCCTAATGGCTTTTTCTTTACAAAGCGCTATCACGTCATCCAGGCAACCGCGTGGCAATGACAAATAACCATTCTCGATCTGCGCACAACTGATGAATCGGGGTATACCCTGAGTAGAAAATCGCAGCGCCTGAGTTTTGAAAAACTGTGGATTAGAAAAACTTCCGATACGCCTGAGCATAGTGCTCAGCTTGGCTGGCAAAAGCGTATAGTTAAAATACAGTCTGTTACTGATCGTTATTTCCAACACCTCTGGATACACAGTGTCATCACTAGCACTGGTTTTATCCTGATATCGAAGCCAGGGCTGCTCATTAAATTCCGGGATTTCAGAATGTTTTATAGGTTGTGGCACTTCGCCATTTTTCGCGACAAATCTGGACAAGAGTTCATCCAGTTGAGTTGCCGCAATACGCCTTAATTGAGCTAAAAACAACCATTGTTCGGCAACAGGCAGCAATTGACTATCAACAAAAACACTACAACCCCGTTGCCGCGGCTGATGCTGTAGAGGCAACGCAATTAAGTTACCAAAGCCGCCATCAGGCACAAAGTCCTGATTGGGAAACATCCGATCATAGCTTTCAAAGCCAATAGCTCCCGACTTTTCCATGGCGAGATCTAACAACAAAAAACCCAGCTGTCTGGCTCGGCTTGCAGATACAGGTTCCTGAAAAAACAGCCAAAGATGAGCACCGTTGCCCGATCTGGAAATTTCTATCGCATTGGGTAAGTGAAGTTCTGCACACACTTCAGCTGTTGCTTTCACCGCTTCTTGCCAACCAGTCTTGTCAAAATCAAGCGCCAGAAAATGACATTGGTTGTCACTTTGCAGAACATAAAGGCCAATGGTCTGCTGACCCGTTAAATGCTGGTAAAGCTGATTCAGATCCAAGGGCTTAAATTGCTGAGCATTGCAATCAGTGCACTTTACCTGAGGCTTAAAACAAACACCTTTCTTCCATTCGTTCGCACAAGCCGGGGAATATCCAGAACGTCCCGTTTTGGCATTGTCCCAGCGAGTAGCAAATACATCATCACGTCCTTTAAACAAAGTCGAAAAAATAATGAGTCGTTCATGCGCCGAAAATGAGGAGGTTTGTTCTTGTTGGCTCAGTAGTTTCTTCTGGTCTTCAGTCTGTCGTGAACCTTGCAGTTGATGTTCCAGGTCACGCTGCCGCTCCAGCAATTGCTGCTTTTGTTTTTCCAGTTGGGCTAGTTGAAGAGTTATTTCATTAAGCTCATCGTGAATGGCCACTAGTGCTTCTCGCTTTATTTTTTATATGACATAGGTTTAAGCCATCCGCTCAATCAGATCTTTTTTAGACTGCAATTCAAGTTGCATGGTTCTGGCGATGCCCTTGAACTCTGCAGAGATATAAGTATGCATCAGCAATTCAGCCCAAAACTGCTCAGCCATGCCATAGGCTTTTCGCCAGTGTTTGCCTTGTGCCACTGGTGTTATTGTCAACATATGGCTAAACGCCATAGCGCCACTGCGCAGTGGCGCGAATGCCATCGGCAACATATCGTATACTGGGGCTAAAGTAAGTTCACCCTCCCCAGCATAATAAAACGACAGGTTTCCCCCGTGCATATCTGTATTTGCTATCAAACGGCCAAAACACCAAATAACTGCGATAGTATCCGCATCCTCAGAACTAATAAGTTTGTCCTGCAGAAGATGTTTTGCAATCACTGGCCATTCTGCTGGTTTGCCTACAAACTCCATCTCAGCCATGCGCAACGAAACTAAACCTTTGCGGCCAAGTGTCCCCACTCTGTCAAATCGCTCACAACTTAAAAAAGTACGTTGCTCTTGCATCACAATGTTTGATTGAGCTGCTGCAATTCCATGATTAGCCAGAGTATTCAAGGCACTATGCTCCGCCTGCAACAAATCAGCCCAGCGCAGGCTATTGGCGTTGACCGCAGGTTCAGTGAATTTGACTAACCGATGTTTATCATCGACAAAAGCACAAAACTTAGGTTGTTCGCCACCGGCTGAAGATCCAACAACTTCTCCAGCCATTGCTTCCGCTGCAATTCTGGCAAAATCAGCCTCTGAAACAGCCGTCAGTTCATACTGTAACCATTGCTGATAACTTAATTCACCAATCAACAAATTTCCTGGTGAATCACCTTTTGCATGCAGCAGAGCACGAAAAACATCCTGATCATTCCAGTAATCGATATCTTCAGTGCCAACAATACCTCTCTGAAACAAAGCTTTAGCCAGGTTTCTGCCGAGAAAACCTTGTGGTCGTAAATCTTGCAACCACCAGGGTAAATCATCGTAATAAATATAATCAGCATCGCTTGGTCTTTTCACCACATAGCCATGAGGCATGACAGCGACCATTGCCCCGAAATACTCCGCTTTACCATCTACAGATACACGATAAAGAGCAGTTTCGGAGTCCACGCCCCGGCGCAGGTAATAGCGAGTTGAACGCGCACGCCCTGTCGTTACCAGCTTTGCCTCAAGTAACTTTAGTTGGCGGGTCACAGTAGAACGGTCACATCCACAAAAGCTGGCAATATCGGTTGAACTAGCCGGATTACGCCGCAAAAAATCACTAATTGCATCAATAACTGAATTGGACATATGATTTAAAAACCAGATTTTACATCAACTTGTGAAAGAGTAGCACAAACGTGCACCAGTTAATGCATCAATAATTGCATCAATAATTAGTTTTGAAGTATCTGAATCTGCATCAGCTTAAAATTGTAGAGACGTAGTTGGGTTATAGACAGGTTAATGTGGATGGCCAGAAAACCAAGTAGTTAAAAAAGCTAAACCGCCATTCACACATGAACAGCCATATATTCAATCATTTTCAGTCATCATCAAGTTTTAATGTGATTTCATACAGCTAAATATCCCATCATTCAAAACCATATGAGTGCTGGCAAAATGATAGTAAGCGGAAAATAGACCTGTATTGATAAGATATAGCCAATAATTTGACTTATATTATAAAAACAAATATAAAACATTTAATTTACACAAATAACAATAAAAATACAAAAATAGCTTGAAACTTTAATTTTGTGTGGATATTCTCCACGCAAATTCAGAGTGCTAATTATGTCTAATGTATTTTTTTCGCAGACCATTCAATCATTGTGGCTGCCAGAGTTTGATTTAATAACAAAAACATTACAAAACGAATGCGCTTATTTGTTTAAACCTTTACAACCTATAACTGATCTTCAGTTTTGTGATGTTCGTGCTGTAACTATCGATAACCAGACCAGATTTCTAACTGATATTGGCTCCTTTTTTCAACTTCATGCAGATCTGGCTCTAACACCAGAAAGCCTCAATCAATACGCCAGACGTTTCACCCAACCAGCGGATGCACAGATATTTATTATTAAAGATCTGCTTAAATTCTGTGCCGCTCTGCCGTCAGTGGAAGCCATTGATTTGATGGATCGACTTTTCCTGAAACGAAAAAAAGGGGCGCCACCCCTGCTAGCGTCTCAACGGTTGATTGCTGTATTTAGAAACAGCCTGTCATTGCCCACTAACGGGTTTATCAGTCTGCAACAACTGTGTGACGCGCTCGGGTTTTCCGATCTGTCAGATGCCATCGTTGAACACCGCAGCTACAAAAAACGACTGGAGCGGCCACGTTTGGGGGGAGCTGACTGATGATCCCATTTGAACATATCCCATTAGAACTGCGTGTTTACCGGGAAAAAAACATTAATGATTTAGTATTTAGCATTGCGCTATCGTTTCTTCCTGACTACGAAACTGCATTACGAAGCGGTTACGGCTCTGTACCTTTAACAGCAGCTTTACTAGAGCAAGAGAGCCTGGCTCTCAGGCACACTCTTATTAGAGATCAGCTGATCACTCAGCACCCATTACTATCGGCTGTCGTATGTGATTTTACGGATCAGCCCATCATTCTTCGCTACGCGATGCGATTGCTGTTGAAGTTAGTATTTTTTTGGCAGGGTTATCCTGCCGGTACGACCCCTTCAGTGATGCGGACCGCCGCGCATGTGATCCGAATGATTGTAAGGGGCAAACATCGACCAGTTTTGCCTTCTCCTGCGCAAGATTTGCAGATCCCTGAACTGGATCGATGGCTAATTAGTTTACTGCACGACAGCAACGGACCGTTCTTACAAACTCAGTTGGGTATTGAACTCAAAAAAGTATGGGACTATTTAGAACACCAAAGCGATGGAATTACCCGTCAGCGCCATACAATACCCTATCAGAATTTGATTGCCCCCTCACATCGGCAGCGGGCTCAGGCACAATATCTGGTTGATGATTTTGATGACGTGGCCCCAGCTGAGCGAGCAAATAATCTCAGCCACGAAGTGGCAAAAAAACTCATTCGCTTTTTATGGGAAAAACTATCTGTGCCCTGCCCCATTTTGGCTAATTCGGCGGCATATCTGCTTGCGCTGCTATTTGCCGGTATAGTTTTGCCATCCCGACCACAAGGTCAACAGATAGCACCAGAAAATCTAATAAAACGAGGCTTGATTGAACTAAAAGAGCAAAGTTTGGTGCAGCATCACCATATCGAACTTCCATCGGGACAGTTCGTATTTGACAGTGGTTTAAACAATACATTCAGTATTCAACTGGAAATCAACTGGGGGGTCTCATTATACCCAACTGAAATCGACCCCGTAGTTGTTCGTAAACTTTGCAGTGAGTTTAATCAACGCTATCAATCCAGAGTTTCTGAATCGGTGATCGCTCGCTATCAATCAAATGTGCTGACAGAAAACGGAGTTGATCAACTATCAATAGGTATTTTAGCGGGTACTAGTCCAAAAAAAATTGCTGCTATGCACTATGTTGCAATTCCTATAGCACAGGTGTCAGCGACAAAAAATATGTATCTGCGCCATCTGGCAAACATGCTCCCAGACAATCATCAAATTTCAGGTTGTTCAGTACCCCAGGGCTGGGTTGGGTCCACTCAGCTTCCAGCAAACACCAGTTGGGTCAGCGATCTTTTTCAATTGATACAGTGCACATCGGCAAAACACGTATTATCAAAGCATAACAGGATCACGCTACAAACATTATTGGTGCTGCAAATTGCGACCTGCTGCCGTCCAGTCAAATCGCAATTTGAGCGTCTAGAAGATTTTGGTTTTGACTTTAAAACACTGAGAATTAACGACAAAGACAACGGCGAAGAACACCGGCAGGTGGTTTTGGCTGACGTTGCGCAGCATCAACTGCGGAGATACCGCGAGTACCTGACTCAGCTAACCACGTTTCGCAGCTCAGAAACTCATTTGAGCTCCGCCGCAGCGACTGCCTTGGCATCAAAAGAAGATCTGTTTTTCTTTGACGAAAAGCAACGTGTTACCCCCATCACCCCCACGGCGATCCGCCAAAGAATCAATCTGTTGATTGATTCGGCAAAAAGTCGTCAGCTGTACAAAACATTTCAGAGATTAGAGTTTTTTATAACTGCACCTGATAATTGGTACCGACACCTGGTTGCGACTCATTTTTACAGTCTAATTTGGCAACACAAAATTGCTGAAGCCGATTTTTTACACTTTTTTGGCCACCTAGAAAAGCCGCTGTCATCCGACGGTACAGATATGCAGCGGATTGCCGCGGAAATGGAGCTCTTACTAAAAAGCTTCCGCATAAAAATGGTGGCCCGCAATGACTAACTCCAAACAAAGTCTAAAGCGCAGAGCACGTCGAGAAAGGCAACAAGCCCGATGCAGAAAAGTGGCCGAGCGGAGCTTAAATCGTCTACCAGAATTGAGCCCAAACTGCAGTCATAACGCTTTTCGTGAGTGGATAACTTCTGTAACGAATGATCTTCATTGCGCTAGGACGAATATTCCCTCCATCGCCCGAGAGTTAAGAGCTCTAGTCACAAAACAGCCCGGTTATCAGCATCTCGCATGGCAAAAAAAATCGAAGAAAAAACCTGCACGAAGACCACAGGTTATTAACACATTGCAACAACAACTGCGCGATTTTGCAGAAAAAATTCTGCTGCATCCTATTGATAAAAATACAACTACCTTAGAACTACAAGCGGTTCTCATTGCATCACTGGTTGTTCACTCTGGAGTGAGTTCTGAGCCTATGCTCGATGCAGCGTTAGAACTGCTGAAGACGCCTCAAGTTTTGCAGACCACAGGGGAGCTCGCCTGGTTAGAGCTGCAGTTTCTGCATACAGAGCAACTACAAAACCAGAAAAACGAATATCAACATCAGCTCTTTTTACATCCGTTTTCACTGGCTTTATGGCTCTACTGGTTCAAATCCGGTCATTACCAATCTGCGCAACCTTTGCGCTCAACACAGGCTTTAGAAGGCATCGTTCAATTGGCAAAAAGCTTTGGTATTGCGCTGAACTGTAAGCTGAGACAGATACTACGCCACTCCATCGAGGCCATTCCCAATACAGCCGGTCTGACCGAGTTGATCCGTCTTGCCAACAGCCAGATTTATTCAAACGTATGCCTGACTCACGTCCAAATGACCGGATTACTCAAACCTGTCAAAACCATTGTTCCAGTCAAACCAGGGGAGCCTGCACTATCTGCATTGCAACTGAATGGAGCATTTGATGTCGACGGCCAATACCGAATGCTGATTTCTGCTCTCGACATTCCAGCAGGAATGCAGAAACGATCCACACAACATTCAATCAGGGCGTTGACCGAATTAACGCGAAACTCCAGTACTATCCAGAGTTATTTAGCGTTATGGGGGCGCACTCAACTGGAAAGCGGCCAGTTGAGAGTCAGCAGTTTACTGCGCTACTACGGGTGTTTTGCAAAATCACTAATCAGCAATTTGGACAATGCAGCGTGGTTAGAATATTCGGCCGAACAATGGTCAGCGCTCTATAAACAGCTGATAGAGCAATGCGAAAAAAGCAAAGCTCAGAATTACAGACGAGAACGATTGAAGGCCTTTCATCGGTTCCTGGTTGAATACCTATCAGTGCCCTCTGTTCAATGGCCAGACGGCCCTGCACTTGTAGAGACTGTGCGCACAGGGTTCATTGGTGAAGTGCTGTTCACTCAACTTTGTAACAGCATTTGGCAGCTGGAGCCAAACGAAAGTTTGGCCCAGCAAATAGTATTGATTTGTATACTCGCAGTACGATTAGGGCCCCGGATCAGCGATATTCTGCGTATGCAACTACGGGATCTGGATAACAGCACTCACCCAACATTAAACATTCACAGTAACGCCTTCGGTACTTTGAAAAGCAACAGCGGCCGTAGACGGTTTCAGCCAGCGCTGCTGTTACTGCCCCATGAGCTGGAATTATTCCGGGCTCACGTATCCAGACGCCGAGCCATGGCAAATTCAAACTCAGCACATCTGCTGTTTAGCGCGGACAGCTCGCCAACAGAACCACTGAACTCTGCGCAGTTATCCAGCTGGATATCTAGTCAGCTGCGCCGATTAGCTCCTGAAACTGAGTGGGTTTTTCACCACTTTAGGCACACCGCAATTAGCCGAATGGCGCTCATCAGCCACGGGCCACTGTTAACACATTTGCCGGAAGAGCTGCGCTCAAACCTAGTTCCGTATAAGACAGAGCAATTTAAGCGACTTGCTCAATTGTTGCCTGCAAATTCGTTCGATTTATTACTCTACGATGCGGGACACAGTCACATCAGTACTACCGTTAAAAACTATGTTCATTTCGTCCCAATGCTAATTGGGTTGGCCCTGAGAAATCATCAGGCTGAGGTGAATCCAACCACACTGCAAACATTAACTGGTGCGTCTGGCCGAGCCATGACCAGATTAACGCGTCAGTTCAATACAAGCTCAATTAATATCCTGTTAAATAAATTTTGGTCTAAACCAACCGTCAGCTATCAACATGCGCAACAACCATTTCTACCCACACCACAGATTGAGGGTATTGAGGTATGCCATCAGGTGCTTAGAGCGATGGAAAATGGTACGACAGTTTCTGATGCATCTCGTTTTTTTCTGCTACCTGCGGAGAAAATAATCACGTGGGAACAAAGAGCAAAAGTGTTGGCCGGGCTACGCAGCCGCAAAGGCTATTCCCGCTTGATTTCATTAAACCGCACAGGAAAATTCGTGCCAACAGAGCCACATGAAAGCGCTGAGCATCAATGTTTCCGGCAGCTCATCAGCCGTTTGTACAAACACAATCTGGGTCCAGAGTTTTCGGTCATAGCAGAACGCCTGTTGCACGGATGCAACGCAACACATAGCACAATCAGTTTGCCATCTGATCTGAATTGGATTGAGTTTATTCAGCAGATACAGTTGCTGCTAGAACCTAGTCAACTCCTCATCACCAACGAAGACGGCATACCAATAGATATGACAAGAGGGAAAATGACGTCAAAACATCATTACCTGTTGGTTCAGTATGCCCGACGAGGATCAATTGAAAAGGCGACTAACACGACGCAGATGTTTAAACTGTTTTGCTATTTAGTGGTGGTGTATTACGGAGAGCAGGAACAGTAAGCGTCATACTCGGCAATTTAACAACGCAGATTCAGCATCCTAAATGCATTTTTTAGAATGAGAGTCTGCGTTGGTTAAGTTGCTGCTTATTATTAAATGCTGCTGTGCTTGCAGAACAGCCCGTTGCTATCAGGGAACTGTCCATATTGCTTCATTAATCTTCGTCCTTGTGTTTCGAAAACATCAGTTCCTAAACTGGGACTCCAAACATAGCGGGCTCCTGGAACAAAAAATGAGTCAGGATGACGAACTCCCGAAGATACAACAGCATATATGTTGAGTTCGACTTTCATTTTCTTAAAGTCCATATTCTTCCAGTGGATCCATCCGCCTTCAGTTAGGTACCAGAAGTTCTGATCAGCTGAAATACTTGATGGATAACAGTTTTTGTCACCATTCCAGGTAGTCGAATAGCTAGTATAATCTTTAACTAAGGTATCTAATAGCGAAGCCACTTCCTCGAAGCTCAGTTCTTTACCGTGACATTCAGAGAGTATACGGCTGAATTCCTGACAAGCAGCCTCGTCCAATGCAACATCTTTAGGTAAAGCTGCATAAAGCCCATTGGCTGATTTAAAACCTATTGACCGAGCAAGAACTTCTTGAGCGCTAGTAGTTTTCAGACGTATGCCTTCACACTCTAGAAGCGAGCGAAGCTTGGTAACAATTGAATGAAACTCGATTTTTGAACTTATTTTCATATGAATGCTCCTTTGCTGCTCAATCCCAGTTTAATACGCAGCAAAATTCAAATGAATTGACGCTAGTTGAAGTGATTAACGAATAGAGTTAGGGCTCGGGCCTCGTTTTAGCCCATGCAGTTTTAATGCATTAAAATGAGTTTTGCTCAACTAGAGAGATGTTGTCAAGACCAGTCCCATAAATAACCTGTAACCGTTGTAGTGACATTCGCTGAAAAAATAGCTAACTTGCCGTAAGCATCGTTCAAAATACAGGCGTGATAGCGGTTTTATTCATGGATGTTTTAATACCTTACGCAAAACAACTCCGTAGTGGTCGCTTGGTCAGTGTTGACGAAGTTGCTTCAGGTTTAGAATGCAACTGTGTGTGTGACTGCTGTGGTGCCTCGATGGTCGCTCGCAAAGGCGAGGTTAACGTGCATCATTTTGGTCATGCGCCAAAATCAGCGAGTGAGGAAAAACCCTGTACATTCAACTTTAAACGCGGTTGCTTCTGGGTTATTAAGCAAATTCTCGAAGAGTCCGTGGGTTCGAATATAGCACTGCCCGATTATGAGCTTTCTTTATCAAACAATCTCGCCAGATATCAAAAATCAATGCATGTGACCAGTGCTTCATCGCCGGTGTACGACGGTCTATTGTCGTTTGATGTACAAAATAACCATGAAACAGCTCAAGCCGTCATAAAAATAGGTGAGTATAAACTTAGGCTAATTTTTGGCTTTAAAACACCGTTCAAGCCACTGATCCGATCCAGTGATAATTGCCCAGAGGTATTTGTAGACCTTACCAATGTTTACACTGCCTATGTGAAAGAGCGAAAGCCCTTCATTCAGATCATAAAAGCACACGTCTTTTCTGATCTGTATAAGGAATGGTTGTATCATCCGAGACAAGTAAAGTGCAAAGCCGAATTTGACATCGTATGTGCAGAGATCATTGCGAACCAAAAAAAGGCAACCCCAGTTCGATTTAAACCAGCGCTAGAACCTCAACCACGATCCGTTGCACCAAAACCGCAATATGTTGTGGTTAAACCAAATACAGTACAAATCAGCGCCGATGCGCAAGAAGCCATCAAGCTCACAGCAAGGCTTGATCAAATGATGAGCGTCGTCGACAACCTTTACTACGTGCTTAATCAGTCGAAAGCAAAACATTGCGACAACTGCCAGTTTTTATATGTGGTAACGAGCACAGCGTGCCCAACCTGCGGAGCTATTAAGTCAGTCACAATAATGCTTGATAGTGACTATCTGCGAAATTTGCCACAAAAATACATGGCCCTTAGCTATGTGGATATTTCCTTAAAAAATTATCCGGATGAGTCGAATGAGTAGTCAGGGTGAGTTCCGAAACCACTTAGGATATTTTGTTCATCCATCTGCTAGTTAGCGAAAACCTCACTTTGCCACACATCACGAATGCTCTAACATTTGTCCTTTTAATCCCAACACAAGCCATGTAAATTAGCCGCCGTATAATATTAACGCGCCAATTTTTAAACACCAAAGCCAACTAATTGCATGGCTAAAAGGGACTTCTAAATATGAACAAATCTGAACTGATTGAGAAAATTGCTCACAAAGCTGATATCAAAAAACCAGAAGCTCAGGCAGCACTGGAAGCCATTGCTGGCTCTATTACTGCGGCATTAAAAGAAGGCGACAATGTCAGCCTGGTGGGCTTTGGTACATTTGAAAGCAGAGCTCGTGCTGCCCGCTCAGGCCGCAACCCTCAAACTGGTGAAACTATCCAAATTGCGGCTGCCAACATTCCAGCGTTCAAAGCAGGCAAAGGTTTCAAGGATGCTCTAAACTAAGGGTGCACAAAGCGATTTACAAGCGCCAACCAGTCATCCAAACTAGCGTAAAGCTGCATACAAGGAATCAGTTATGAGTATCGCGGAAGAGACGACTTATACTACTGAAGCTCTGGCTCTGACTGGTTTTAAAGCTGCGGATAAAATCCTATTGTCATGGGGATGCACAGCTAAGCAGTGCCATACGATCCTCGGGATCTCAGAACTCTCCTATCACAAATTCAAGTTGGCCCCAGACACAACTCAGTTGAACACAGAGCAGTTTGAACGCGTGAGCTACCTTCTGAACATCTATCAAGAACTGCGGATGACCTTCAACAACCCTTCGAACCTTAGCGGGTTTATGGGGATGAAAAACGACAATGCTCCTTTTGATGGCCGCACACCACTAGCCATGATTGCGTCTGGTGATCTTGCCGATCTGCGGGAAGTTGCCCAGCATATCGATACATTCAAAACTGGATTTCCCGGACTAAAAACAGCTGACCAGCAATGAGAATGATGCCTAGTATTTAGGTATGCTATTCATCTGATTTTGACAGCCAAAAGACAGGCTATTTTTTAGCTGCAAGCATTTATTAGCTTGCAGTAGATTTATAAGGCAGCCGCAAAACATTAAGTGGTCAGACCAGGGTGACTGTGAATTTAGTATATATTCTTACATAACAACTAACCCAGTTCTCACGAGTGGTATTTGACCCCTGAGTTTTGGGAGAAGAAGCCGGCCTAACCGCCGGTTTTTTCATTTTGGGTAGCACGAAGGATACATCTACTTGAAAACCAAAGTCTACATCGATGGATTTAATTTGTACTATGGCTGCCTTCGTGGCACTACATACAAATGGTTGGATGTATTCAAGCTATTCAATGATTATGTGATCCCTTCATCCTTGTCAGAACCGACCACACTAGATGTTTTCGTAAAGTACTTCACAGCGCAAATCATTGATAAAGCAGCAAAATCATCGTCTTCAGTACAAGACCAAATTGCTTACCACAGAGCACTGCATTTTTCGTATGAACAAGACAGGCTGGAGATTATCAAAGGTTATTACTCTTTGACAAAAAATAGCGCTTATCAGGTGGACAGTAACGATCCTAAAAAAGCCCCAAAGGACTGCCAAAGAGTAGAGATCTGGAAACTAGAAGAAAAACAGACTGATGTAAACATTGCCATCGAATCGCTGTTTGATGTCATGACAGATCCAGACTTGCAGCAAATAGTATTTGTCACCAACGACACTGACATTGCCCCAGTCATGAAGAAAATCCAAGCTTTGAAAAAGGTGAGGATTGGCCTCGTCATCCCTACGAGCCTACAAGCAAGGAATCCAAATAACGATTTAGCGCAATATGCAGACTGGGTACGTGACTGTATTCAGGAGTATGAATTAGCAGCCGCTCAACTACCAAGGCTAATAAAGGGCGAAAGAACACCCGCAGCAAAACCAATTTCATGGTTTGGTCAGCCACAGATAGTGGAAGAAATAATTCAATTACTACTACCAGTGTGTGAAAACAAACAATCTAAATGCTGGCGCTGGCTGGAAGATAACGTTCCTGAAATTGAAGGACTACCTACCTTACCTTCTGCACCTATCAATCACTTAGCAACCAAAGAGGAAGCAGAGCTTGTTCTGGCATATGCACATAAATTTGCTGAGTTGATTAAAGGCAAGCAATCACTAAATAGCTAAACCGGATCACACCAAGCCCTGCGAACGACAATTACTCCTTTCAGATAAAGCACTACTCTAGCCATAGCCATTATTGCGTCTTGTAATCTTGACGAGCTGCAGACAGTTGCATTTTCAGCGTATCCAGCGCATTCCGCTTATTCGCATACTGAGTTGCCTCTGAAGAACTCTCGGCTGTTAGCCCTGACACTTTATGCTGGATTCTGACGCCCACGTGCGCACCTACAACAGGATCGTGCGGTGACGGAATCACCTCAATGTCTAACTCATTATCATCCATGTGCTAACTCACTATGCCTGAAAATCATATTTCTGAATGTATACGCGTAACGTGAATTTTGCTACCAGAGCGCAGAACTTGGCACTTATTAGCAGTCCCCTGCTAAAGCTCACCTACTACTCAAGGTCACAATCAGGGGAGCCCCATTCCAGTCCAACAGGGCCACCCAGCCGGCCTTGCAGCTTTCGGCTTTTACACCACGCAATTGCGATTTCATCAAAGCGTTCCGCAGGGATTTCCACTACAAGCTGGGAGTACGGCTCAGCACCAGCATGCTCTTGGGTGATGGAAAAGCTTCCTGGGTTTTCAATTTGAATGACCGCGGGGTTAGGATTGGCAGCGTGTTTTTCAAAGTCGTAAAAGCACTCTTGGTAAAGGCTGGCGCCACTTGGATGACTTGATATCCACTCTTTTGTACTCATAAAATTTCCTCTGTACGTTATCTGATCGGCAAATATTTTAAGTTTCGTAATAGTAGGCATCTATTGTTGATTAGCGCCTTGAGACGACAAATGCACATGCTCAAAACAGCTCCCTGTATCCACACTCAAAACAGAAAAGGAAATAAGCCAAAAAGCCTATTTCCGTTTGTGTCTTTCCATATTATTGATAGTAGCTAGTCAAATTTCTCCATATGCTGAAACTGCGTTGCGCGGCGGTAATAAAGGTCGGTGCAGCCTTTTTTAGTTACCACTAAATCGTAGTAGTCCGCTGTATCAGCAAAAGCTTTATCGAACCGATGTTTAGTGCGCGAAAGCTTATCCGCTGCTTTAACTATCGTATCAGCCATATAAATAATCTGTGGCTGCTCGATACAGTTTAAGCAAGACATCAAGGCCTCATAAAGCGCTGGGTCACGTTCAAGCACTTGAATTAAGTAAGGGCCTACTACGGCTGTGACTGCAACTTTCTCGCTCACCAAAATGCCAGACTGGCTATTGTAGTGCAGGCGAATTTTGCCAATCTCGTGTAACAGTGCAGTCACCAGCGCTAAACTCAGCTCAACATCGGACAGCTGGTAATAATTGGCTAAAGACAAGCTGACACAAGCAATGTCGACGCTATGCCGGGCCAAATCACCGGCCTGATTAAAATCCCCTTCTTCTGAGCCTTTAGCTTTATAGAACAGCGAAATAACCAGCGGATCGCACAAAACTTCCTCCAGAAAGTGCCTTAAATCAGGGTAAGTAATACAGCTCACTAAAGTCCAAACGCCTGACAAAACCCCAAACATCGGAATTGGGCACAGCATATATTGGTTCTGCAACCGCACTTTGCTTAAACCAACCAGCTTGAGTTTACGCACCGAACTAGGCGCTAACAAATCGTCTGTCTGCAGTAAAACCGACGCCTCTTGCCCATTCAATAATGCGCTGTGTATTTCACCCACAGGCAAGGTGATACTGAAATGTGGTGCGCTGAACTGGTAATACTCTCCGGCCTTGCCTGTTGCAACAACAGGGCTAGCCCAACATAACACTGGTGGGTTTTGATCTTTAAACATTCTCATAGTCTAACTCCTGCAGGGCCTCGCCCATGGTTTCAAAAGGTAATTTGTGTTCTGACAATAAACGCTCTAACGCGGTACCATCGCGGCGCACCAAGTTGGGTACATAACGCGAATAGACTTTAAACAGCATGGTGGTATTGGCATGCCCCAACTGTTTTGCGATCCACTCAGGGCTCTCACCCGATGCCAACCAAATAGTGGCTGCTGTATGCCGGCTCTGATAAGGTGTGCGTCGTTTGAGTTTCAAGGCCTCCAATAACGGGTACCACACCCGGCGTGTTACGTTTTTGTGCGCCAAAGGCCCGCCCTTAGTGTTACAAAACACATAATCACTGCGATGCCGGGTCAGTTTTTCCTGAGCCGCCAGGGCCTGATACACGGCCGTTGTCATTTGGATCGCACGGCGAGACGACTGAGTTTTTACTTTTTCCACCCGTTGTCGCACCAAAGCCTGCTCCACATGAATAGTGCGGTTGTTAAAATCGATGTCTTTCCAGCGCAAGCCATCGATTTCACCGGTACGCAATCCGGTAAAAAAGCGCAGAGTGTAATAAGGTTTAAAATCCTCAGGCGCCGCTGTGATAATTCGATACACCTCATCCAGATTGAAGGGCTCGATTTCCGGGCGTTCCAACGGCAGCGGCTTTATGTTCCGAAACGGCGACTCAAACCTGAACTGATCAGCAGCATCATTTAAGATCATCCGCACACAGTTCATGATGTGATTAATACGAGACGCCGAAAGTCCTGCCCCATCTGCCTTTTTATGCTGCGACAGCTTTAACCGAAACTCCAAAATTTGCTTTTTGGTGATCTGGCTAAGCTGCTCGTCTTCAAAGGTTGGCAAAATATGGGTATCCAGCATGCCGTTGACGGTTTCAATCTGGCTGTGCCGCCACTCCAATTTTTTCAGCGTCAGCCAACTCTCAGTAAACACAGCAAAAGCCGTATCCCCGCCACTGGCATTCCGTTTTTCCAGCTGATGAATAGTGCGAAAATATTCAGCATGCGGGCTATTAGGAAAATGGTAGGCAAAATCAAAAGTGCCGGCTTTGATCTGCAGTTCTATTTGCGCCAAGGTTGCAGCCAGCCGCTTTTTATTGGCAGGAGTCACAGACAAATTAGTAGACTCACGGATCCGTTTACCTTTGAAACGGAAATCCATATACAGCTTATCGCCACGCTCAACAATTCCAGGCATTGAAGATCTCCTTAAGCTTGGTCGCGCAATGTCGAAATTGAAGTTCCTTTCAGCAGCACGGCTTCTACTTTCTCCCAGATAAACAGCAGCTTGCGCCCACCAAAAGGACGGATATAGTGCACCCCTT
>Ga0181595_10001469_pt1 | contig 25394 bp, 26 predicted proteins | sample 041ome_7_FD_145604 | JGI IMG/M metagenome (GOLD analysis project Ga0181595, IMG submission 145604) | Coastal salt marsh microbial communities from the Groves Creek Marsh, Skidaway Island, Georgia - 041401AS metaG (spades assembly) | ecosystem: Environmental > Aquatic > Marine > Intertidal zone...
GATAAACTTCTCTTTTTTTGACAGTTCTACCGGGCAATCCCACTGACGTGATGAGGACATAATCAAATACTCTGAATGAAACAATTTGCGCATTTGATCATAGAGACGTTACAAAGTCGATCCCTGTGTAATTTTTAAACTGATCGGTGCTCTAGCAAGGTTGCATTAACGCATCGAATATAATGAGCTGTTGACTATTAAAAATCATCACAAAAGATCAACAGCCCCTAGAGTTTCCTTTAACAGACTTAAATCAACGTTCATGCGATGGTGCAGTACATTACCCACAATAATCAAGGTTGGCCCAGCTAATGGCTGCTTCGCTAAGCGCTGAACAATATTGACCAAAGAGCCTTGCAACTGAGTTTGCTGTGCTGTACTTACCTGATCCAACAAGGCAATAGGAGTGTCACCCGGCCAACCAACAGATAGCAGCCCTGCACACAATTGTTGCAAGCGGCTTAACCCCATATACACCACTAGCGTTGGATTGGAGCCATTGGCGCTAAATTGATAATTCGACCAGTCAGGTTGTTTGGCAGGATCAGCAAACTGCGCAGTTAAAAATTGCACTGAAGTAGCACAGCCGCGCGCGGTCAACGGGATACCACAATAAGCAGACGCAGCACATGCACTAGTGACACCGGGGACAATAGCAAAAGCGATACCCGCTAGCTGTAACGCAGCAGCTTCTTCAGATACCCTGCCAAAAATAGCAGGATCTCCCCCTTTTAAGCGAACAACTAAACCACCTTGCAGCCCATAATCCACCAGTAACTGATTAATTTCTTGCTGTGGCATCGAATGACACCCAGCCCTTTTACCTACAAACACCTTTTTACAATGCCGAGGCGCTATCGCCAGTAATTCAGCAGAAACAAGGCTATCAAACAGCAAAACATCGGCTTGCTTTAATAAGCGCAGTGCTTTAACCGTCATCAACTCAATATCGCCGGGCCCTGCGCCGATTAGCACAACCTTGCCTTTTTCAGCCGGTTTGCGCGGTGTTAATTGCGCCGAATCACCTTTCAAACTCCAGCCAGAAAACCAATGCATTATTAAAGGAGAGCGCAATAAATTATTGAGAATGTTCATATTACTTGTAGTACCTCGCAGCTTTTATAAGCGACAATTTATTTACTCGCGCTAGAGCCTCGCATCACGCCGCAGAAACCTGCTGCGGTGTTACAGCGCTTAGCCATACCCTACCGTGTTGCAGTTTGGCACCATACACAGGGATCACGACATCCGGTTGCTCTAAACATTGGCCAGTGATCAGATCAAAGTGTTGTTTATACAAAGGCGAAGCAACCACTATTTGCTCACCTACAGAACCTAAAATGCCCCGCGAAAGCACATTAGCGCCGCCCAGCGGATCGTAGTTTCCCACCGCATATATTTGTAGTTCACCTTGCAACTCAACAAGGAATATGGCGACCTGACGGCCGTGCAGCAGCGCACAAACGCCACTGTTTTCAACTAAATCCTCATAGCTACACATCTCTGTCCAAGTCATCTCAATTATCCTCAGTTAAAGCCGTGACGGGTATTTCAACAACCGGAATCTGTTGTAACCACTGACGTTTCTCTTCTGCCGTGGCAGGGCGAATTTGTGCTCGCTCTTCGACAAAAACAATGTTTTCGTCGCTATCCGGACTGTTTACAAATTGACGGAAGCGTTTTAATGCCTGCGGGTTTTCTAAAGTGGCCTTCCATTCGCAGACATACGTATTTACTAACGCTGCCATCTGGTTTTCCAGCTCTGCGGCTATCTTTAGTTCGTCATCGATAATGACGCTGCGCAAATAATCTAAACCGCCATCCAGCTTTTCCATCCAGACAGAAGTACGCTGTAAACGGTCGGCAGTGCGGATATACAACATCAAAATGCGGTCGATATAACGGATGAGTGTTTCAGTATCTAAATCAGTAGCAAAAAGGTCGGCGTGGCGCGGTCTCATACCGCCGTTACCGCAAACATACAGGTTCCAACCATTTTCGGTAGCAATAATGCCAATGTCTTTACTTTGTGCTTCTGCACATTCTCGAGTGCAGCCTGATACGGCCATTTTAATTTTATGCGGAGCTCGTAAGCCTTTATAGCGGTTTTCGATGGCAATCGCTTGGCCCACACTATCCTGCACACCATAGCGACACCAAGTGCTGCCAACGCAAGATTTCACCGTGCGTAGCGACTTACCATAAGCATGGCCAGTTTCAAAACCAGCATCAACCAAACGTTGCCAAATTGCTGGTAATTGCTCTAAACGGGCACCAAATAAATCGACACGTTGTCCTCCTGTAATTTTAGTGTAGAGATTAAAATCTAACGCCACTTGACCTATTACTAGCAGTTTTTCTGCGGTAATTTCACCACCAGCGATTCGTGGCACAACAGAGTAAGAACCGTCTTTTTGCATATTGGCAAGAAACGTATCATTGGTGTCCTGCAAGCCGACATGCGGCTTTTTCAGGACATAATCATTCCAACTCGACGCCAGAATAGAACCCACTGCAGGCTTACAAATATCGCAACCTAAGCCTTGCCCGTAACGATTGAGCAATTCAGAGAACGTTTTAATGCCGTTAACTTGGATTAAATGCAGCAGTTCTTGCCGCGAATAAGCGAAGTGTTCACACAGATGATTTTTTACCTCCACACCACGGCTTTTTAGTTCGTCATCTACCACCGATTTGAGTAAAGCCGTACAACCACCGCAGCCGGTACTGGCTTTAGTACAGCTCTTAATGCTCGCTAAATCACCACAGCCACTGTCCATTGCAGCCACTATGTCGCCTTTGGCGACGTTATGACAAGAGCATATCGTCGCAGTATTGGGCAAGGTCATAGCTGCCATAGAAGCGCCAGCCAAGGCGGGCAATATTAGCTGCTCTGGCTGTTTGGGCAATGGCATATCGTTTAATGCATATTGCAGTATGTTGTCGTAGTTACTGGTATCGCCAACCAACACAGCGCCGAGTAAACGCTTACCATCCTTGCTCACCACCATTTTTTTGTATACTTGTGTACGTGGATCAGTAAATACATAACTTAAAGCGCCTGGTGTTTTGGCATGAGCATCGCCGATAGAGCCAACTTCTACGCCCAGCAGCTTAAGTTTGGTGCTCATATCTGCACCGCTAAAACTCAAATTACCACCGGTAAGCCGGCTTACTAGCACTCGTGCCATCTGATAACCGGGCGCAACCAAACCAAAGGTTTTTTGTTGCCACAAGGCACATTCACCTATGGCATAAATATGTGGATCAGATGTTTGGCAATGATTGTTAACAATAATGCCACCGCGCTCACCAACAGCTAAACCACAACCACGAGCTAGTTGGTCATAAGGTCGGATACCTGCGGAAAACAGTATCAAGTCAGTCTCTAAACTACCACCATCCGCAAACAACAACCGATAGCGGCACTCAGTTCCAGCAACTATCGATTGCGTCGCTTTACCGGTATGTACTTGCACACCAAGTGCAGTAATTTTTTGGCTTAGCATTTGTCCGCCGCTCTGGTCGAGCTGCACAGCCATCAACTGTGGTGCAAACTCTACCACATGCGTTTGCAAGCCCAATTGCTTCAACGCGTTGGCAGCCTCTAACCCAAGCAATCCACCACCGATTACAACTCCGACTTTGCTGACAGTTGCACTTTGCGCGATAGCATCTAAATCTTGCAAAGTACGATATACCAAACAATGCGGTTGGTCGTTACCAGGAATAGGCGGCACAAAGGCATAAGAGCCGGTGGCCAACACTAACTCATCATAATAAAACTGCTCACCGTGACGAGTTATTACGCATTGTTGTGTACGGTGGATTTGCTCCACCCAACAGTTTAAGCGGTATTGAATATTCGCCGCCTGATAAGCTTGCTCAGTCGTTAAAGCAAGTTGCTCCGCACTGGCGCCACTAAAATAATCGGATAAATGCACTCGGTCATAAGCAAGTTGCGCTTCACCGCACAACACGGTAATGAGAGCTAATGGATCTTTTGCTCGCAATTGATCGACAAAGTGGTGGCCAACCATACCATTGCCAATCACCAAAATGTGTTTTGCCTGCTGCATAATATGTCCTCAAGGCGCTTAGCTGATAATGCCGTAGCCAAATTTTGCCCATAAAAAAAGCCCAAGCCTGAACTACTCCAAACAGTAGTCAGAACTTGGGCTTCGTTGCCCATGCAGAGCTAAGCTCTACACTTCAAATCAAATTGTGTCAGCACCAATCAATATCGGTGATGTTAATTTAAAAAAAGCAAAAAGAATGCCAGCTCAGTAACTAACTGATTTTAAAATGTAATGATTAATACTCATAGCTAGCACCAACCCAAAACTGCGTTGAATTGGTGCAAATCAGCACAGAATTGGGGCGGGCTATAACGGCGCAGCGCTCAGGGTGAGATTTAGAATAACTAAACCTCGCTCCTCGTTTCGCGATCAAAGCGCCGCCAGTGCGAACAAAATCTAAGCAGCAAACGTCAACACGCCCTAAGTTTTTAACACCGGCTTAACGCCAGCGACCACTTTCATCTAAACCAGCTTGTATACGTGACACCAGCTCGTTAGACGGAATAGGCCGCGAGAACAGATAGCCCTGGCCAATATCGCAGGCATGCTGCTGTAAGGTTTTCGCCTGAGCCTGGGTTTCTACCCCTTCTGCCACCACTTCCAGGCCAAGTTTGCGGACCATGGCGATGGTCGAGGTGATAATGTCGAAATCGGCTTGATTATCCAACATGCCAAACACAAAGCTCTTATCGATCTTGATAATATCGACCGGCATTTGCCGTAAATAACTGAGTGACGAATAGCCGGTGCCAAAGTCGTCAATGGCCAGCCGGAAACCACGGGCTTTCAGCTGCTGCATACTGGCAATGGTATCGGGAATATTACTGGCCAGCAGACTTTCGGTCAGTTCGAACTCCAGGCTACCTGCAGCCTGAGGGTACAGTTTTAACATCTTATCCAGAAAAGCGGGCAATTCAGGATCATTTAACTGGGCGGTTGACAAGTTAATCGCCAGGCACAAATCAGCAAAGCCCTGTTGCTGCAAGTTAGCCAGGATCTGACAACTCTGCTCTATCACCCAATAACCGACCGGGATCATTAATTGGGCATATTCCAATACCGAAATAAATTCGTCGGGCGGCACCATGCCCCGGCTCGGGCTTTGCCAGCGTAATAACGCCTCCAGGCCAGTTAAACGACGGTCGCTGAAGCGAATTTGCGGCTGTAAATGTAAGTCGAATTGCCCTTGTAACAAGGCCTGCTTTAGATCGGCTTCCAGCGCTAACCTGTTCTGGAACGCATCAAACATTTGCTGACTGTAAAAATGCAAGGCACTGCCGCCACGCGCCTTGGCCTGATACATCGCCAGATCCGCTTGCCTGACTAAATCATCGGTTTTTAACGCCGGGTTACGGGTACAACTGATACCGATACTGACATTTAACTGATATTCCTCCTGTTCCAACCGCATCGGTTGCCGGAACACCTCGATCAGCCGCAGCGCCAGCGCTTCCAGCTCTGCCGGCGCAGACACCTCAGTCACTATCACAAACTCGTCACCACCAAAGCGGCAGATTAAATCGGTTTTCTTTAACGCAGCGCGTAAGCGACGCGCAGCCTCAATTAGCAACTGATCGCCCTGTTCATGGCCACGGATATCATTTACCCGCTTAAACTGGTCTAAATCCAGGAACAATAAACCCAACCAACTGCCCTCGTCTGACAGCGCAGCGATCTGCTTCTTCAGATGGTACTGCAGCATATTGCGATTAGCCAGCCCGGTCAGTAGATCGAACATCGCCATATTTTCCAATTCGCGGGTTTGGGTCTGGATCTCATCCTGCAATTTTTCCAGTGTCCGGCTCAGGGTTTGACTCACGGCACTGAGTTTATCGACTTCGTCAGTCAGCAGCGGACTACTGACCGGCAACGCATCGCGGAACAACCGGAACTTATTTTCTGATAGCAGCGGCAAGGCTTTAGAAACCTGCAACAGCCGACGACTTAAGCGTCGGGTTAACCAGAACGTCAGCCAGGCAAAGAGTAAAAAACATAAGGAACCAAAAGCAATTAACTGCCATTGAAAATGGCGGTTATCTTTTTGATATTGGCTGATATTCTCAAGCAGAATCAGGCGGTAAGCCAGGTCAGTCTGCTCCGTCAGTGGAAACTGATAGATAAAATATTCACCCTGCCGGGCACCAAAGGTTGGCGCAGCTTTAGACAGCCGCTCCAAATCCAGCTCTGGCAGTTGTGCGGTCGCAGATAACAAACTGACAGCACCTGGCTGTTGCCGAATAATAGCAATTTCACTTTGCATCGCCTGACCAAGTGCAATGACCACATCTGCCAGGGTTTGGCTGGCCAGTAATACACCGATACGCCCCTCGTTATCAGCCAGCGGGATGCTCACCACATTACTGCAATGTTCCTGACAATAAATGCGCTCAAGAGCCCGTTGCTGTTGTCGCGTTTGCGCGACGAACTCCATTAAGTCAGCAGGAAATGCTGTACTTGCAAAAGCTAACTCACTGACATCATTGAAAAACCATAAATCTTCGATTTTCAGATACAGACTAAAGCTGTCGTATTGATGCTGTAACTGTTGTGCAAAGGTAGTAAAGCCCTGTTGCTGCTGTAATTGCGTTAGCTCCGCAAAACTTTCAAACCAGGCTTGTTGTTGCGAGGAGAGTAGCTGCTGATATTGTTGAAAATGCTGCTCTACCTGCTGCTGCTTGAGTTGTTGTTGCGAAGCAAAGCTATCGTTGAGGCGTTGTAGCGACATTGAGGTCACCAGCAGCAGCAAGATAGCCATCAGCACCAGTGTTAGCAGCAGTATTTTCGATGGGAAGCTTAAAAAACGCATCAGAACCAGTACATCAATTGCAGCGCCCAGACTTGCCAGTAACGCTGTTGGTTAACCACTAAATCCGGTACCAGGCTGGGTGACAGCCGGCCTGTACCATCCACCCAATGATGCTCTGCCTGCAATCGCCAGTTTGCGGCAACATCATAACTGAGCCCCAGCATTAAACTTTGCTGATAACCAAAATGGGCCGGGATGCCCTGGATAGCAAGCTGACTGCCCCGTTTGTCATCTTTGTCACGGGTTAAATAATCCAGGCTACTAATAAATGACAGCCCCTGATTAAACCGATATTTCGCCAGCAAATAGCCACCCAAGCCAGACTGCGACCGGCTAAAACCTGGCAAATAAAAGCCGTCGATGGCTAAGCGCTCTTGCATCAGCTCGGCGGCCAACTCCCAGTTCTCCAGCTGGTAACGCCAGTTTAGCATCGCGCGCTGGATCCGCACCTCACCATAACTAAAAGGTTCAGCCGCCCCCGGGCGATAGTTAAACTCGGAATCTAACAGCGAAATGCCATAAGTCGCCTGGCTACCGGCTGGCTGCCAGAACACACTGGCTTGATGCACGTACTTCTGCCGGGCCTTGCCGCTAACTTGTGGGCTTAGCAGCAATTGGCTCTGCTCAGTATTGATACTGGTTGCGCCATAGCTCCAGTTATATTCCAGCTCGCCAAGGTCATGTTGCAAGAAGCCTTTAATGGCAATACCGTCACTGCCAACGGCAATATCGCGAAAAGTATCATAGTAAACTGACTGCGGCAGAATAATACTGGGCCGGGTAAAAGGCACATCGCGGGTACTGGAAAATAACCAATGCTGATTTTTATAGCGCCCGGCATACAGATTCAGCTGATGATCAAAAGTATCAATCACACTCAGGTCAACGAACAGATAGTCTAAGCGGGCACCTTCCGGGTAACGGTTGCCACCGTTCAGATACACCACCTGCCCAGCAAGACGGACTCGCTCCGTCAGCTGCCAGCGGCTATTGATACCAATCTCCGTCAGCTTCGCAGATAACTTACCACTATCGTTAATCGCATTACTGTCGCTTGCTTGCGCCAGCCCCTGGGCAATAAAGCCATGCCATTCCGGTTGTTCGGCCGCCACGACTGGTAAGCTTAGCGTAGCAGCTAAGGTTAAGACTGCGCCAAAGTTGTTACTTTTCATAAAGTGTCACCACTTTTAACTCGGCAGAGCGCCAACCCTGCGGTAAGTAGCCAATAGCGCCTGGGGTGCGCTCCAATGCTGCCTGCAGTTCCTGTACGGTGGCATATTGTACTGGAGTACCACCAATGCCAGAAAACCGCTGGCGATGCCATATCGCATCCAGCTGATAGGGGAACATTTTCAAATAGTTGCGGGTAAAAAGGTTATGTTGCGTCGTCTCGGAGGGTAAAACTAACACCTGAATCGCCTGACCATCCGCCCAGCGGGTTTGCCGCATACTAAAAATGGCTCGAAGCTGTGCTGTGGTTAACTGTGTTTCACTGACTGACGAGTGCACTACTACCTCCACCGCCAAACCAGGCAGGCTCAGAAATAACAGGCAACAAAGTGAACACAACAATCTCATTGCATTTCCATTTACGCAGCGCCGGGAAAGACCGGGTCAAAAAAGCCGGTCAAAGACCGGCCATACTTTGCTTAAGATATTGAATAGACGACAGTTGCGCAATAGTACCTTTGGGTTGGTACCAGCGAATAAAAATATTTTTTATAACCCTAAGTACCAGGTGGCAATCGAAAAATACAGCACTACCCCTGCCACGTCGGCAATAGAGGTAATCAACGGGCCACTGGCGGTGGCCGGGTCCAGATTAAAGCGGCTCAGTAAAAACGGCAGCGACATGCCGATTAAACTACCCACCAACACTACCAACATCATGGTAGAGGCCACAACGACAGCAATATCTGCACCACCGCGCCAGAAGCCCAGGCCAACCACAGCCGCAGACATCGTCAAACCCAGCAAACCTGCGACTAAACATTCTTTACCCAACAAATAGCCCCAGTCCCGCAGCTTGATATCACCGGTGGCCAGCGCCCGCACCATAAGGGTGCCGGATTGTGCGCCAGCGTTACCGCTACTGGCGATCAGCAACGGCAGGAAAAACAATAATGCCAGATAGCTGGAGATGGTATCTTCAAAGTAAGCGATACCGGCACCGGAAAAAATATTACCAAATACCAGCACCACCAACCAGAATACCCGCTTGCGGTATAGCAGACCAATGCCAGCGTCTTTAACGCTACTTTCTAACTTGCCGATGGTCGCGGTTTTGTGAAAGTCCTCAGTGGCCTCTTCTTCTGCGACATCCATTGCATCGTCGTAGGTAACAATACCGACCATCTGCTCCAGCTCATTCACGATAGGCAGGGCCAGTAAGTCATACTTGGCAATCAAGGCGGCCACTTCTTCCTGCGGCATGTCAACACTGGCCCAGATTGGGTCATGATTCATTAAATCATCCACCCGCATGCTAACTGGTGCCAGTATCAGGTCACGTAAGCTGACCACGCCAATCAGTTTTCGCGCTTTATCTACAACATAGGCAGAATAGATAGTTTCTTTATCCGGCGCTTCACGGCGCAGTACTTCAATCGCCTCCCGCACGGTCAACTCCGGCTGCAGGATTGCGTAATCCGACGTCATAATAGCACCGGCGGTGCCCTCCTCGTAAGACGTCAGACGCAGCAGATCCTCACGTTCAGCCTGAGCCAGTGCCGGTAATAACGTATCGCGCTGTTCATCAGTTAAGCGGTTAAACAGATCGGCGCGTTCATCAGACGACATTTGCCGGATAATCGGTGACAGTTTGCGCCGGCTGACCCGAATCGCCAGCCGCACTTGCTCTTCGGCGGGTAAGTAGCCAAACACCTCAGCTTGCTCAGCCCGTGGCAGTGCCGTCAGTAAGATCCATTGATCCTGAATTGAAAACTCAGTTAATGCCGCGGCATAGTCAGCCGGATGCACATCTTCCAGTTGGTCACGGATCAGATGTACCGTATCACGCTCCAGAGCGGTGCGCAGGGTATCGATAAGAACAGGTAATTCCATAACGGCCTCTTATCAGCTCGGGCGCTTGATAAGAGACGTTACAGCGTCAGCTTATTAAGCGCAGATTAATTCGGATCTTGGGAATATGCAGGCCAGGCCTGCTACTGGGTAAGTCCATAAAGGAAGCAAACTCCACAAGGATAAGGGTTAGGTTGCCAGCTCGAGACTGGCTAAATTGCTGGTTATTTTATAGTTTAACCAAGCTGAACTCAACCTGAGCGGTAAAAGTTTTGTGGTACAACAAGGGCTTTCTGCTAGCATAGCCTAATAGACAGAAGAGGAAATGGCATGACAGATGCGAACAGCCTGAGCCAGTGGTGGCAGCCGCAGAAACTGGCATTAGACGAATGCTATCAGGCAGCAATAGGTCCGTTAACACTCTATCTGAAACGCCGCCAACAGGAATGGCTGGTCAGTTCAGAGTATAGTAGCGATCCAGACAGCGCCTATCGCCTGCAGTTGACCCAAGCGTCCTGCTTACCGGAGTTACTGGCTAGTCAGCGCTTTATTTTCCGGCATAGCCCGGCCGGTTTTTGTTTAAAACCCAAGCTGTTAGACAGACCAGTGGTGATTAAAACCCGGCAAAGCGTCAGTATTCCTCCCGGCGAGCAAAGCGTGTTTTATATCAGCTCTCCGCTGCGGGTAGAATTGGTGCTGCAGGATCCGGAACTTACCTTGTTCAGCCTGCCAATCCAGCGACTATCCGATACCTGGTTTGGTGCCAATACCCAACATGGCGAGCTTTGTTATGCCGATAAAACCCATGCCCGGCATAGTTTGGCCGAAATCCCGGCCCGGCCGCACCGCGCGGTAACGCCTATCACCATCGAAAACCATTCCACCCGCATGCTGACGATTGATAAGCTGAGTATTCCGCTGCCCTATCTGGCACTATACGGTGCTGACGACGGTAGCCTGTGGACCGATCCTATTACCCTGCAACACGAAAATCTGAATAGCCTGACCCGTTTTCAATTGAATAAACAATTACCACGGGATCTCACCAGCAGACATCAGCTGGCGGCGCCGGTGCACACACCGGATAAACATGGACTGGTCCGGGCTTTTACCGGCATTTTCAACCAGTAAGGGATTTTTATGCTTGAGACTTTATGGCAATTTCTGCAATCGGAGCTGGTTATCAATAGCCTACAGGCGCTGTTACTACTGAGCCTGGGATTTATCCTGGCGCGCACGGCATCGAAAACCGCCGAAAAACTGATTAGTAAAAGCTTTTCCCGCCATCATGCGTTGTTGTTCCGGCGGGTGGTGTACTGGCTGGTGCTGGCGCTGTTTGCGGCTTCGGCCTTGCATCAACTGGGCTTCTCTCTTGGCGTGTTGCTTGGCGCAGCCGGGGTGTTATCAGTAGCCATCGGCTTTGCCTCACAAACCTCGGCTTCAAACCTGATCAGCGGCTTATTTCTGATTGGCGAACAACCTTTCCAAATTGGCGATGTGATTAAAGTCGGTAATACCACTGGTGAGGTGCTGTCGATTGATCTTCTGTCGGTGAAACTGCGCACCTTCGATAATCTGTTTGTGCGGATCCCGAATGAAAGCCTGATCAAAACCGAAATGACCAATTTAACCCGGTTTCCGATCCGCCGTTTTGATTTATTACTGGGTGTCGCCTATAAAGAAGACATTGCCCGAGTGCGCAAAGTACTGTTTGATGTCGCCGATCAAAACCCGTTGTGCCTGGACGAACCGGCGCCATCATTTTTATTTACCGGCTTTGGTGAATCATCACTCAATATCCAATTTTCGGTGTGGAGTACCACCGAAAACTTCCGCGAACTACGCAACAGTCTGCAGGAAGAGATAAAGCTCGCTTTTGATGCTGCTAATATTGAGATCCCATTCCCGCACCGTACTCTGTATGCCGGTAGTGAAACGCCGCCTTTTCCGGTGCGGATTGTCAGCGATCCGACCTCTGGTGCTACTGACGCTGCAACTAAGGGCTGACAATGCGGTCAAAATTGGTAAATCGGCGGCGTCTCGGCCATAGTTATCAAAGGCTAAGCTGCGGACAGGAGGAGTAGATGTGGCGAGCGATTAGCCTGTTGTGTTGCTATTGCACCAGTTTACCCTTGTGGGCCGACTGCCGGAACGACGTCGATCCTGCTGAGCTAAAGGCTAAACGCCCTCTTGTCAGTTACATTGAATTCCAGCAGGAAAACGTCTTTGATCTGAATGAACCGGGCGTATTCTGGTTACACCGCTTTGCCAACCGCACCCATATTATTACCACCGAACAAACTATCCGCGATGATTTACTTTTTCTGCAAGACGCGCCGCTGAATCTGGCCGAGCTGGCGGAAACGGAGCGTTTATTACGCAGTCGCCGCTATCTGCGCGATGCCCGCGTTGAAGTCGTCCAATATTGTGCCGCCAGTAATAGTGTCACGGTGCGCATCACGACCTGGGATAACTGGTCATTACTGCCGAAAATCGATTTTTCCAGCGAGGGGGGAGACACCAAGTACTCGCTGGGCGTCGCCGAGGACAACCTGCTGGGTTCAGGTAATCAGATCCAGCTCGATTACAGCAAAGACAGTGAGCGCAGCGGCTATTTGCTCAGCTTTGCCAGCCCGAATATCTTCGGTAGCCACTGGAATACCCTGCTTAGCTATGCCGATAACTCAGATGGTGAAAACTATCGCTTCGCAGTACAGCGGCCGTTCTACCGGCTGGATTCGAACTGGGCCTTTAATGCTGACCTGCTGAAAAACAAAGAGCAGGTCACCGACTACTTATTATCGGAAACCGTTAACGAATATAACCGCACCCGGCATCAGTTTGATGCTTCTGCCGGTTTTAAACTGGCACTGCGCGGTCACACCATCCAACGGCTAAATATTGGTATGCAGCTGGAGGATGTTGATTTTAATGAACTGGACAGTACGGTTTTAAGCTTGCCTGAACAGCGCAACCTGTCTTACCTTTACCTGGAATACCAGTTACTGCAGGACGACTTCTACAAGCTGTTTAATATCAATCAGTTTAACCGGGTAGAGGATATTAATGCCGGCTGGCAACTGCGGCTGCGGTTGGGCTTTTTGCAACCCTGGTTGGGCGCCGATGAAGATGGCTTAAGGCTGGAAGCGGAAGTAAGCAAAGCCTGGCAGCTGAACAACCGCACCTGGCTTTTTTCAGAACTGGCTTATCAGCAGCTGGACTGGCAGCAGCGCAAGCAGGAGTTGTGGCATCTGGGCTTACAGCTTAATCATCAGCTCAACGCCCGTAATAGTCTGGTCGGTAGTATTTCAGCTGAACGCGGCCGCAATTTGTTTGCCGACGAAGCGCTGTATCTGGGTGGTGATAGCGGCTTGCGTGCCTTCCCGCTGTATTATCAGCGCGGCGACAACCGCATGGTGGCGACCGCTGAGTATCGCCACTATACCGACTGGAATTTATGGCAGATTTTTGATGTCGGCTTTGCCGCCTTTGGTGATGTCGGCCGCAGCTGGGGCGGCCGCTCCGCAGAGGATTTGGCCGCATTAAACGGTAAAGCCGGTATCGATGATGAAATTCTGTTTGGCCTGGGCGTCGGCATCCGTTTACTGTCCAGCCACTCCAGCCGCGGCACCATGATTCATCTGGATCTGACGCGGCCAATCAGTGATAACCCGGATCTCGGCAGCTGGCAGTGGCGTGTGACTGCCAAGCGCCGTTTTTAACACTGCGCCAGACTAAAATCTAAGCAGCAAGCATCAACACCTAGCTCTTTTGCAGCAGCGGCTGACAGAGCGGGCAAAATACCGTACTGCGCTGGCCCAACCGCACTTCTGACAGCTCAGTATCGCAGTTAACGCACGGCTGGCCACCACGGCCGTATACCAATAACTCCTGTTTAAAATAGCCCCGCTTACCATCTACCTGACTAAAATCACGTAGCGTGGTGCCCCCCTGCACTATTGCCGCAGCCAGGGTTTCTTTAACGATAGTACAAAGCAGCGCCAGCTTATCAGCACTGACGTCGCGTGCCGGTTGCTGTGGATTAATGCCGGCTTTAAATAAGGCTTCATTGGCATAAATATTCCCTACACCCACCACCACATAGTTATCCATTAATACCAGTTTGATCGCGCTGCCGCGACGCTGACAAGCCTGGATCAGGGTTGCAGCAGTAAAGTCGGCCGTTAATGGCTCAGGCCCTAACTGGGCCAGCAACGGATGTTGCTCGCCTTGTGCTTGCCACAGCACGGCACCAAAGCGCCGGGTATCGTTTAAGCGCAGTGCGGTACCGTTTGCTAATAGTAAATCCAGATGATCATGTTTACCCGGCACCAGATCCGCCGGCACCACCTTTAAATGCCCAGACATGCCCAAATGCAGAATAATACTGCCGCCGGGCAAATCGAGCAGTAAATACTTGGCGCGCCGTCTTACCGCTAAAATCGGCTGCTGCTGTTGCTGCAGCACCTCATCCGGTACCCACCAACGCAACTGACGCTGCCGGGCGACAACCTTGGTTAGCTGTTGTCCTTGCAAATGCGGGCTGATCCCCAAACGCGAGACCTCAACTTCAGGTAACTCTGGCATCTTATACTCCGGTATCTAGGGCGTGTTCACGTAAGGGGTTAATCAATTAAAAACAGCAGCCGTGCCTGCGCGGTAGGCAGCAAATAAAGCTGGGGCTGCCCTACCTGTTGTAGTAAATAATCCTGCTGTGCGGGATAGAGCAACCAGATAGCAGGTGCAAACTCACCGGCCAGCTGCACACTGGCCTGGGCAACCGGCGCCTGAGTGGGCTTAGCTGCGCCAACGGCTGGCTGCAGGGGTGTATAGAGCCAGGCATTCAGCATTTGCTGGGCACTGACACTGGTGTTGCTGCGTGGTTGCAACTGCCATTGCCCGGCCGCCTGCACTAAACGGACTTCACCTACCGCAATACTCAGCAGCTGCGATTGTTCCGGTAATAAGCTGGCCGTGATCGGTGTCTGGCCGGTACCCCGCCAGTCATACAGACTAAACATCAGTAACAGCACCACAAAGATCAGCACATTATTCCAGTTACGGCGTGACAGTTTCAGCATAAGGTTAGCAGCGGCAGAACACAGTGGTTCACAAGTGAGTATGAATAACGCAGATAGTAACGGCAGCAGGGCTAAAAAGCAAAAACCCGGCAGTGCCGGGTTTCTGGGGTTCGATTACTTGATTTTCGCTTCTTTGAAAATCACGTGCTTACGCACTTTAGGATCGAACTTTTTGATTTCCATCTTTTCTGGCATGGTGCGCTTGTTCTTCGTTGTAGTGTAGAAGAAGCCAGTGCCAGCAGAAGAAACTAAACGGATTTTATCGCGCATTTGTTAATTCCTTATACCTTGTGACCGTTGGCACGAACTTCTGCTAACACAGCGTCGATACCTTTCTTGTCAATGATACGCATACCCTTGGTAGAGGTACGTAAAGTGACGAAACGGTTTTCGCTTTCAACCCAGAAACGGTGCGTTTGCAGGTTAGGCAGGAAACGGCGCTTAGTCGCGTTGTTGGCGTGCGAACGACGGTTACCTACCATCGGACCTTTGCCAGTTACTTGGCATACTCTAGACATGTCAATATTTCTCCAAAATTACGTCAGCTCGAGCTATCTTTCACCCTTCTGGCCTTGAAGGTTGCCCCGAAAATGGATGAGGGCGCACTTTATACACGAAAGTACGGTTAAACTCAAGACAAATTCATTTTCCCGGCCAGCGGGCAGCGCTGCGAAAACGCCTTGCATCGAGACTCACGCCGGGCTGTACTCAGGTGCATTACCTGCTACAACCAGCCACGCTCTGCAAAAGACACCACTTCCGCATCACCTACCACAAAATGGTCCAGCACCCGGATATCAACCAGTGCTAAAGCCTGGGTCAGGCGCTCCGTTATTGCCCGGTCGGCGCGGCTTGGCTCAGCCACCCCAGAGGGGTGATTATGCGCCAGAATAACGGCGGCGGCATTATGCTTCAAAGCGTGCTGAACTACAATACGCGGGTATACCGGGGAGGCATCAATAGTGCCGTAAAATAATGGCTCGGAGCCAATCATACGATGTTGATTATCAAGGTAAAGTACCAGAAAGACTTCGCGTAGTTCACCGCTGAGCTGATGGGCTAAATATTTTCGCACTACCGCAGGCTCTGAGCAGACGGTATCACGTTTTAACTGCTGCTGCAGAAAACGCCGGCTTAACTCCAGTACCGCCTGCAACTGCACATACTTGGCTTCACCTAAACCGCGGGCATTGCAAAACTCGCTGCGACTGGCGCCGAGCAAGGCGCGTAAATCACCAAACTGCTGCAATAACTGCCTGGCCAGACTCACGGCATCGGTACCGGCAATACCGGTGCGTAAGAAGATCGCCAGTAGCTCCGCATCCGATAAGGTGGCCGGCCCCAATGTTAACAGTTTCTCCCGTGGTCGCTCACTGAGCGGCCAGTCTGTAATTGCCATCCTGACCTCCTGTTGTTGATGTTGTCAGCGCTTAGCAGCTGAACGGGTGCTGAATTGGTGTTTCCGTGCTATCTTATGCCGACCGAGGCTGGAGCAGGACCAGAAATCATGTTGCAAACCCTTGCTGATAAACGCATTTTACTTGGCATTAGCGGCGGTATTGCTGCCTATAAAAGTGCCGATCTGGTGCGGCGCTTAACCGAACGCGGCGCCGACGTCCGGGTTATCCTGACCAGCGCGGCGCAGGAGTTTATTACCCCTTTAACGCTGCAAGCCGTCTCCGGTAATCCGGTTAGCCACAGCCTGCTCGATCCGGCCGCAGAAGCGGCGATGGGCCATATTGAACTGGCCAAATGGGCCGATTTAATCCTGATTGCACCGGCCAGTGCCGATGTCATTGCCCGGCTGGCACATGGTTTAGCCAATGATCTGCTCACCACCTGTGTACTTGCCAGCAGTGCCCCTGTTGCGGTGGCGCCGGCGATGAATCAGCAGATGTATAAAAATATAGCTACCCAAAAGAATCTCGCAACATTAAAAGAACATAATTTTCACATCTTCGGCCCGGGCGTGGGTGCGCAGGCCTGTGGTGATACTGGCGCTGGTCGCATGTTAGAACCGCTGGAGCTGGTCGCACTGACCGAGCAATTATTTAGCCCGGTCAAAAATCTGCAAGGTTTACGCATTACCATTACCGCCGGCCCGACCCGCGAAGCTATTGATCCGGTGCGCTATATCAGTAATCACAGCTCTGGCAAGATGGGCTTTGCGCTGGCTCAGGCCGCCGCGACTATGGGCGCCAAGGTCACGCTGATTAGCGGCCCGGTGCAACTTGCAACTCCTGCCGGCGTAACCCGGATTGATGTGCAAAGTGCCGAGCAGATGCATCAGGCGGCGCTGTCTGCCGCGGTGCAGTCGGATATTTTTATTGGCTGTGCCGCCGTCGCCGACTATCGGGTAGCAGAAATCGCGGCCGATAAACTAAAAAAAGGTACCGAAGCAGAGATGCAGCTGACGCTGGTAAAAAACCCGGACATTATTGCCGCCGTCGCCGCCCTGCCGCAGCAGCGGCCCTTTACCGTCGGCTTTGCCGCCGAAACCCGTAACGTGCTGGAATATGCGCGGCAAAAGCTGCTGAATAAGCGGCTGGATATGATTTGCGCCAATGATGTGTCGGCCAGCGATCGTGGCTTTAACAGCGATGACAATGCCCTTAGCGTGATCTGGCGTGGCGGCGAGCTGGATTTGCCGAAGGCACCGAAGCAACAGTTAGCCACACAGCTGATCACCCTGATCAGCGAACATTATAAAAACTAAATTCTTAACTTATAACGCAGCGAAGCAGTAAAACCGATGAAAAAAGCTATAGATCTGAAAATTCTCGACCCGCGGATCGGCCACGACTTCCCATTACCGGCCTACGCCACACCCGGCTCAGCGGGCCTGGATTTACGTGCTTGTCTGGAGCAAACACTGGTACTGGCGCCAGGCCAAACCGTGCTGATCCCAACCGGTATTGCCATTCATATTGGCGATGCCAACCTGTGCGCAACCATCCTGCCGCGCTCGGGCCTGGGGCACAAACATGGCATCGTACTGGGCAATCTGGTGGGGCTGATTGATTCGGACTATCAGGGGCCCTTGATGGTGTCGATGTGGAATCGCGGCAGCGACAGCTTTAGCATTGAACCGGGCGACCGCATTGCCCAACTGGTGTTTATGCCGGTGGTGCAGGCCGAATTTAATCTGGTCGAGGGCTTTGACAGCTCAGAGCGTGGTGAAGGTGGCTTTGGTCACTCTGGCAAGCAGTAAGGGCGCGAAACCGCCCCTACTTCTGAATTAGCTAAGGATCTGAGCAGTCGCATGGCAACAATAAAAAAATCAAACCGTAAAGAAGATATCCTGCAGGCGTTAGCGGCAATGCTGCAAAGCCACAGCAATGGCCAGCGCATTACTACCGCCGCCCTAGCAGAGCAGGTTGGCGTGTCGGAAGCCGCGCTGTACCGGCATTTTCCCAGCAAGGCGCGGATGTACGAAGGGCTGATAGAATTTATTGAAGATACGCTGCTATCGCGAATCAATGCTATTACCGAAGAGCACAAGGATACCCAAACCCGTATCAGTCTGATGCTGCAGCTGGTACTGGTATTTGCCGAGCGTAACCCGGGCTTTTGCCGTATTTTGACCGGTGACGCGCTGCAGGGCGAGCAAGAGCGCCTGCTGGAGCGCGTCGCGGCACTGTTTGAAAGGCTGGAAACCCAGTTTAAACAGTGTTTGCGCGAGCGTAAATTACGGGAAGGTAAAAGCTTTACTATCGATGAGGCGGAACTGGCAAACCTGCTGCTGGCCACCATAGAAGGCAAGATCAGCCAGTTTGTCCGTTCCGGCTTTAAACGCCTGCCAACCCAGTATTGGGCGGCGCAGTGGGCGTTACTCGAGCAAAGCCTGTTTGCGTAATGCTGTCTTGGTGAGTGCCGCAATGCTAGCTAAGGCGCTCGCGACAGTGCTGACGTCGCTATAGCGGCATCAGGCCAGTTTCTGCCACAGTGCCGCGCCCCAAACCAGCGCTACTATCACTAAACTGACAAAAACGGCAGCAGAGCCCATATCCTTAGCACGACCAGATAGCTCATGTCGCTCTAAACCTACCCGATCGGTTAATGACTCAATGGCCGAATTCAGTAACTCCACGACCAGAACCAGGCACCATACCGCCAGCAGCAGGGCAAACTGCGCCACTGAGTCGGCCAGCCAGATGGCAGCAGGGATGGCAAGCAGCGTGAGCGTGGCTTCCTGACGAAAGGCAGACTCATAGCGCCAGCTGGCACTAAAACCCTGCATTGAACAACGGGCCGCTTTAATAATGCGCCCGATGCCAGTCCCATTTGGTTTTTGCATGCTTAATCCTATTCCCTGCTAATAACAATACGGCCAGCAAAGAGCTGGCCGCAGATAAGAGATTTAATCAGGCAATGCCGTACTGGGCACGGTAAGCCTTCACCGCCGTCAGATGCTCGGCCAGCTCAGGCTTATCCGCCAGATAGCTAATTAAGTCCGGCAGGCTGATAATTGAAATCACCTTAGTGTTGAAGTCGCGCTCGACTTCCTGAATTGCCGACAACTCACCCTGACCGCGCTCCTGCCGGTCCAGTGCAATCAGCACGCCGGTCAGCTCTGCGCCCTGCGCCTGGATCAGCTGCATTGATTCGCGGATCGCCGTACCGGCAGTGATCACATCATCCACCAGCATAATACGGCCTTTTAGTGCTGCGCCCACTAAATTACCGCCTTCACCATGGGTTTTGGCTTCTTTGCGGTTAAAGCAGTATGGCAGGTCGCGCTGATAGTGCTCGGCCAACGCCACAGCGGTGGTAGTAGCAATAGGAATGCCTTTATAAGCCGGGCCAAACAGCACATCAAACTCGATGCCCGAGTCCTGCAGCGCAGCCGCATAAAAGCGGCCCAGTTTTGCCAGATCACCACCGGTATTAAACAAGCCGGCATTAAAAAAATACGGGCTAATCCGGCCAGATTTCAGCGTAAAGCTACCAAATTTCAGTACGTTGCGTGATAACGCAAATTCAATAAATTCCCGTTGAAAGGCTTTCATCGTTACTCCTTCGCCAATACCCGTTTTTGCTCGGCCACAATTTCAGTAATGGCCGCCGCGCCCAGCTCCAGCATTTGCTGCATCTGCGCAAAACTAAAGGGCGCCTCTTCGGCGGTGCCCTGAATTTCAATCACTTCGCCCTGCTCGGTCATCACCAGATTCATATCGGTTTCGGCAGCCGAATCTTCGGCATAATCCAGATCGGCAACGGCTGCGCCCTGATAGATCCCCACCGACACCGCCGCCACCATATAACGCAGCGGGTTCTTTTTAATCAGGCCTTTGGCCAGCATAAAATTCAGTGCATCGACCAGCGCGACACAGGCACCGGTAATCGAAGCGGTACGGGTGCCGCCATCAGCCTGAATCACATCACAGTCGATGGTAATAGTATTTTCGCCGAGCAGGCTTAAATCGACGGCGGTGCGCAGAGCGCGGCCAATCAGGCGCTGGATTTCCATAGTGCGACCGCCCTGCTTACCACGGGCCGCTTCCCGATCATTGCGGCTATGCGTCGCGCGCGGCAACATGCCGTATTCCGCGGTAATCCAACCCTGGCCCTTGCCTTTTAAAAAACGTGGTACGCCTTCGGTAACACTGGCGGTACAGATCACCTTGGTATTACCAAACTCAACTAACACTGAGCCTTCGGCATGGGCAGTGAACTGACGGGTAAAAGCGAGCGGGCGGATTTGACTGGCGGTACGGCCACTTGGACGCATTGGGCTACTCCTGACTGATAAATTAGCCACCATTATAGGGGCTATAGCCGCTGACGGCTATCTTTGTAACAGCTGACTTCGGCTTTAAACCCAGCGCAAGGCCGTGCCTAAGGCCATGCTTAAGCGCCATTATTTACGAATTTGGCAGCATGCCCCCAAATTCGCCAAACTCAGGTATACTCCAATTTATTTGCCGTTTTGGAACCGCCTTATGATCCACAGTATGACCGCCTTCGCCCGCCACGAAACCAAAGCCAGCTGGGGCACCGCCCAGTGGGAGATCCGCTCGGTTAACCAGCGTTATTTAGAGTCCTACTTTCGCTTACCCGAACAGTTCCGTGGTTTAGAAAGCCTGCTGCGCGACAAGCTGCGTAACAGCCTGCAACGCGGCAAAATTGAGGTGAATTTGCGCTATCAGGCCAATCAGGCTGCCGGCGAACTGCAATTAAATGATGTGTTTGCCGAGCAACTGCTGCAAAAAGCGCAGCAATTACTGCAAAAAGCACCGCAAGCAACACTCAATATTGCCGACATTCTACGTTGGCCTGGCGTAATGGAAACGCCTAGTGAAGATCTCGACACCCTGCAAGCTGAGCTGCTGGCCGGTTTCGATGCCGCCTTACAAGACTTTTTAGCCGGCCGCGGCCGCGAAGGCGCCGCCATTGAAGAGATGATCCAGCAGCGTTTAACCGCCATTAGCGAGCAAGTCGCTTTTGTGCGCAGCCACCTGCCGCAAGCGATGCAATGGCAACGCGACCGTATTCTGATCCGCTTAAATGAGATTAAAGCCGATTTAGACCAAGGCCGTTTAGAGCAAGAAATGGCATTTTTAGCCTCAAAATCTGACGTTGCCGAAGAGCTGGACCGCCTCGACGCCCATATTAAAGAAACCCGCCACACTCTAAAAAAGGGCGGCGCCTGCGGCAGAAGATTAGACTTTATGATGCAGGAATTTAACCGCGAAGCGAATACGCTGTCATCGAAAGCTATCAGCACTGAGATTACCAATGCGGCGGTGGAGTTAAAGGTGTTAATTGAGCAGATGCGGGAGCAGATCCAGAATATCGAATAATGTCTACCGGCATCCACCAAGATGTATTAATCATCTAATTTCAATAACTTAATAAAAACCCAAGTCTACCGAAATCCACCTTTATCCACCACAAGCCACAAACAAGTGGTGGGTAAAATGGTGGGTATGTTAGACTAGCTCATATCGCAAGTGGTGGGTAAATCACCAAAAAGTAACTAACTGATTTTAACCACAGTGTATTGGGTAACGTTGGTAAAGTTACGGTACTAATAGCATAAGACGCTGTTTAGCAAGAGCCCATGGCAGGCGACGCCCGGCTTTTGCCATTTTATCGTAAGCAGCTTGCGCCTCAACAACTGTAAGCATGCCATGCGTGACAAGCTGCTCGACAACCCATAGCGTCCCTTGAACCAATATCGCTTCTTTTTCGGCAGCCTTCCTAAGCGCTATATCACCGGTAAGAAGTGGGCACTGCTCTTGCCTGGCCAACGCAAGTGCAAAACAATCGTTCATGCTTGGACCTGTGTATTTTTGCCTTAGCTCAAAAGAATACATCATAGACTCAGGGCTTAGCTCCCCCAGAGATAAGCCTAGGTCAATTAGAAAACCGTGTTGCTCACTCAGCTCCTCATGAAATAACACATCTGGAACTTTGAATTGGTAGGGTAAATTAAAAAAGATCTCCAGTAACTGGCCTTCCTCGAGATCAATGAGAATATTGGCGTCACTGATCAACAAGTACATCTACACAGCCTCAGCTAACATTTGACGTTGCTTGTGCAGTGCCATCACCGATATTTGTAACAATTCAGCGGCTTTCGATTCGCTAAGGATCCCCTCAGCTAAGGCGCGATAGACTAGTTGCTCAAACAATAGTGTCTGCTCTTGCGGGTAAGGCTTCCCTGGTTCTTGCTTACGCCAGCCGTTTTGAGAGAACTGAATAAAAATTTGGCGTTTTTTCTCTTCAGTTATAACCCCAAGATCGGCGCTACGATACAAACAGGCCGCCATGCTTAAACCGTATTCATGCTTCAAAAAGTAAAGTTCTTTAGCCTCAATATTCGAGCGCTGCTTACCTAAATGTTGATAAAGCCCAATGTCGGGCAATAAAAATGCTGACGCAAAACGATTACATGCCATTTCTTCGTCAACAGAATCATCTAGCAGGCCATGTAAAATCAGATGACCAAGTTCGTGTGCCAGCGTGAATCGCTGACGACACCCTGGCCAGTGCGCAGATACCACAACGATAGGCTGCCCAGAAATCTTAGCTTGTAATCCATCAAATTTATCTGCTTGAGGCACGTTGCTGACAATGACCAAAATACCTTTAGACTCAAGCAAATCAATTAAATCAGGTAGCGGATTCATCCCCAGTTGCCAGTCACTACGTACCTTAGCAGCAACCTGCTCTACCGCAGCTAATGAACTCACCACTGGAATATCAGGATGATAGTCAAAGTCTGAAATTGGGAAGTTAGGCCACACATTTTTGAGCGCCAGCCAGCGTTCAGCTTGGTCGATGACATCAGATTCTATTTTTTTCAGTAGCTTAGCTGGAGCTGACGCTTTCTTGCGATACTCCACCTCACCTAACGTCACTTGTGCTGGGCGAAAAAAGTATTCAGAACGAACCGACAATGCAGCCGCCAATTTGAGTAAAACACCCGAGGACGGCATACTCTGGTTATGCTCGTATTTTTTAACCATGTTGGCACTTATACCAACAATATCACCCAAGGCCTGCATAGACAGGCCAGCAGCAGTACGGGCTCGTTTTATGCGCTCTCCAATCACACTGACCTCCGGTTTATAAATATAAATATTTTTGGGTAATTATAAACCAACTGGGTGATTCTGTCGATTGGCATCACAGGGTAAAAAGGATGGCGATCTTGGGATTGTTTAGACACTTTGCTTTATAAGGCTATAAACGCCCGCTAATGCGAGATCATATATCTAGTACTTCTTCCCCCAGCAACAGTTTTCTCCAGACATCCCATTTCTACCAACTGCGCCAAATGCCGGCTGGCGGTTGCCGGGCTGACTTTAGCCACTTTGCCGTATTGGCTATTGCTGATGCCGTCGCTGAAATCGCCATCCAGCAGCCGGTTTAGTACTTTTACTTGCTCTTTATTCAATTGCGTTTGGTCTATCCGTTGCCAAAATCGAGTTTTTTGCAGCGTTTGATCGATATCAGCCAGCACCTGTTTTAAGCTTATTGTCAGGGTGTCGAGAAACCAAACCAACCAAGCAGTGATATCAGTATCGCCTTTTTGGCTTTGCTCAAGAATGTCGTAATAGCTGCTTCGCCTTTCCAGGATAGCAACCGACATGGCATAAAAGCGGATCGACTGATGTTCGGCCTGCGCCAGCGCCAGATCAGTCAGCAGCCTGGCCAAGCGGCCATTGCCATCTTCCAGTGGATGGAGTGTGATAAACCAGAAATGCGCAATGCCAGCGCGTAGCAGCGGGTCTAACTTGGCATCATCCCGCGAGCGGTTAAACCAGTCGATAAAGCAATTAAGCTCGCCTTCCAAAATTTCACGTGGTGGTGCTTCGAAATGCACTTTAGGGCGGTCGATTCTGCCTGAGACAACCTGCATCGGCTCGTTACCGCGAAGCTGCCCGCCCTGCACTCTCTGAATCAATGAACTGTCGGTCGGAAATAGCCAGGAGTGCCACTGTAATAATCGCTCCTGCGTTAATGGCTGTTGCCAATTACCGATAGCATCTGTCACCATCGCAGCAAGGCCATCTGATTGCGCTGTCGTTGCAACGCTTTGTTGCTCAGCAATACCTAGCTTTCGGGCTAATGATGAACGCACCACGCTATGATTAAGCCGCTCTCCCTCAATGGCGCTAGAGGTAAGAATATTTGCAAGCATGGTATCCAGTGCAGCCTGCTGGTTATTCTGCACGCCCATTTTGCCCAGCAGCACGCCTTGCAAAAAGTGCAGTTCACGTAACTTAGGCATCAGTGTCGCATGATCATAACGAAAGGCTGGCGATGCATTTTGCTGACGGCCAGGCCAATCGGGTTGTTGCCAGATCCACATAGGCAAGGCTCCTACTGATTGAGGTGAATACGTTGCACAATCTACTCATATAGTGAGGCGAATAGCAAGATTAATCACCTCATCAGACGCACTCAGAAATTCTAAGTATCGTTCGACAGGCTTCACATCCCCATATCAAACCTGGTTTTGGGCGAACCATTACTGAGTAACTCCGATGCCATCGCACTGACTTCGGCCTGCACATAAGCCCAATATTCCGGGTTATCCACCGTACGTTCCTTGATCTGACTTGGGATAAAACGGCTCATCTCCATATTAAAATCAGCACGTACTTCATCATCTTGCTGTAACTTTTTGATCTGCAGCTCAAGCGCGGTTCTAAAGTCGTCTTTATGTTTATGTCTTGCCGCTAATTTTTTTTCAACCAGTTCTTTTGATAGCGCTACGCCTCGTTGTTTGATCCAGACGATATCCCAGATATCTCGCGGTTTAATTCTTCTAAATAACTGTGCGAAATAGTAGATCACTCAGGTAAGGGAACTCAATGCAGTTTGCGCGATCAGATCAGTCGTCAAACAAACCAAACCCACAAACGCATTGAGTATGAACAAAATAGCATTTTT
>Ga0181595_10001471_pt1 | contig 25381 bp, 28 predicted proteins | sample 041ome_7_FD_145604 | JGI IMG/M metagenome (GOLD analysis project Ga0181595, IMG submission 145604) | Coastal salt marsh microbial communities from the Groves Creek Marsh, Skidaway Island, Georgia - 041401AS metaG (spades assembly) | ecosystem: Environmental > Aquatic > Marine > Intertidal zone...
TTTAATATCTGTATCAAATACAACTCTATTAATTCCATTTGCAATAATCATTCTTTTGCCTTTTGCCCTACCTATAAGAGTGAGACCTGCTTCTTTAGCAAGGTTAACACCTGATTCAGTAAAGCCTGACCTAGAAATTAAAATTGGTATACCCATTTGTACAGTTTTTATAACCATTTCAGATGTTAATCTTCCAGTAGTATAAAAAATTTTATCATTTGCTTGTTCTTTATTTAAAAACATCCATCCTGCAATTTTATCTACCGCATTGTGTCTTCCAACATCTTCAACATAAATAAGTGGAGAATCGTTTCTGCATAAAACACAGCCATGCAGGGCCCCAGCCTTTAGATATAGACTAGGTCTTGTATTCACCTTTTTAGAGATATTATAAATCCAAGAGGTTTTTATTTTTGTTTTATTATCAAGATTAACAGAAGAAAAATCATCCATAATATCTCCATATACTGTGCCTACGGCACAACCACTGGTACGGATTTTTTTTTCCATCTTTTTTTCATAGTTAGTTTTTCTATTGGTTCTTACAACCACAACTTGTAATTCGTCATCATAGTCAATTCCTGAAATTATATCATCTCTCTTAAGCATATTTTGGTTAAGGAGATAACCTACAGCTAAAAGATCTGGCATATCACCCAAAGTCATGGCAGTAACTATTTCTTGTTTGTTAAGATAAATTGTAAGAGGTATTTCTTTAACTACTGGTAGTTTTATTTTTTCACCAGACTCATTTAAGCATTCAATTGTTTCTGTCAAATTATCGTTGTCTAAATCAGGTGAAATATAAAACTCTTCATTCTTTTTCATTTTCTAACCTTTTATCCTTGAGTTTGCTTTGATGCCACCCAACTAATAAAGTCTTTAGATTCATTAGAGAGTTGTATACTTAATTTCAAATATCTTTCTAAAAGTTCTTTTCCAAAGGGTGTAATAATAGTTCCTTTGCTTCCCCTCTTTTTTTCTAAAATAGGAGTTGGGAATGCTTCTTCAATTGTTTTCAAAAGTAAGGTAGCTCTTTTTGTACTCATTCCCATTGACTTCGCAGCAGAGCGAATTGAACCTTTTTGAGCGACTAAATGAAACAGTTCCATCTTACCAGCTCCTATCATATGACCTTGAACATAAACTTTAATCCTAACTCCATTATCATTTTCATTTACTAAATTGGGGGGTAGAGATGAGCGTTTTATGTGTGTTGATCTATTTTTCATTAACTAATTATAAGATATAATGTTAAATTAGACTAAATATTTTTTATGGTAATTATTGTTGTCTGATTATTTCACTACAGAGGAATTAGCTTCTTTTTTAAGAGTTAAACCTCGCAAAATTTACGATCTTGTTTCAAAAGATCAGGTTCCATATTCCAAGGTTATGGGAAAATTATTATTTTCGAAAAAAGAGATTACTAACTGGATATCAGGAGGGAAAGAATTTATTAATCATAAACAAAACCTTCCAAATGTTTTACTTGGTAGCCATGACCCTCTTCTTGAGTGGGCAGTAAAACAATCAAGTTCAGGAATTGCAATGTCTTTTGACGGAAGCTTGGATGGTTTAGATAGGTTTAAATCAAATCAAGGCATTGCTTCAGGGCTCCATATTTATGATAGCGATACAAGAGAATGGAATGTGAGTGTTGTAAAAACAAAACTAGAACAATATCATTTTGTATTAATGGAATGGGCAAAAAGAGATAGAGGTTTAATTTTTAAACCTGATGACCGATATAACAAATCTTCAATAGAAGATTTTCTAGGTAAGAGACTTGTTACCAGACAAAAAGGGTCAGGATCAGAAAATTATCTTAAGTTTTTACTTAAAAATAGAAACTTAGATTTATCAGACTTTATAAGTACTGAGGTTGCCTTCACAGAAAATGATGCGGTTATGCTTATCTTATCAGGACAAGCAGATTTGACACTTGGTTTATCATCAGAAGCAAAGAAATATAGCTTATCATTTATCCCAATTGTAACTGAACGGTTTGACTTGGTAATTAATAGAAAGTGTTGGTTTGAAAAACCTTTTCAGAAATTGATGAATTTTTGTAGAACTCAAGAATTTTTTCATATGGCTTCTAAGTTTCACGGATATAATATTAAAGATTTAGGTGAGGTTCATTTTAATAGTTAGAGTTTTTTTATGTTTAAACAGATTGGTATGGGTTTATTAGGTATTTCTATTATTATAACTCTATTTTTTTTCTTTCTTGGAATTAGAGTTTCCATATTAACTTATTTTATTTAATAATTGTTAAAAGCTATTTGGACTTTCATGCTATTTTCATTTTGATTTATAGCAACTTTAAACCCATCTTCAGCATTTTCAAATGCGATCTTATGAGTTATCAAGGGGGTAACATCAATTAATTTTTGTTTCATCATTTTTACAGCTAATTCAAATTCAGAATGAAATCTAAAAGAGCCTTTTAATTTTAACTCCTTTGTAGTTACTGATACTAAGGGTATAAGTATATCCCCACCTAAGCCAAGTTGAACTAAAGTACCTTTTGGTTTTAAGCATTTTATAGCATCATTTATTCCAGATGCAGAACCTGAACATTCAATTGCAATATCAAAATAACCTTTCCCTACTTGGAGTTCTTCAATTTCTTTATAGTTTTTTGTTGTATTAATGATTTTATCTGCACCAACTAAATTTGAAAATTTTAGAGCGTTTTCAGAAATATCTGTAACAACTATCTCTTCGGCGCCTGCTCTTCTTGCTGAAAGAATACAAAGTGTACCAATGGGACCAGAGCCAATGATTAAAACTTTTTTCCCGAATATTTTTTTTGCCTGTTTAATAGCATGCAAGCATACTGCTAGAGGCTCTGCCATTGCAGCTTCCTCTGGAGACAGCCCGTCTGCTGGTATGCATTGATATGATTCAGCAATTAAAGTTTCTCTAAAAGCCCCCTGAATATGGGGGAATGGCATTGCAGATCCGTAGAATTGCATGTTTAAACAATGATTTTGAATCCCACCTAAACAAAAATGACATTTGTTACATGGTCTTGATGGCGAAACAGAAACTAATTGTCCAATAGATAAATTTTTTACATTTGAACCTATTTTTTTAATATAGCCTGAAACCTCATGACCTAAAACCATAGGCTCTTTTAACTTTATTTGCCCAAACCCACCATGTTTATAATAGTGCAAATCAGTTCCGCAAATACCACCTATAGCCAAAGAAACTTCAACCTGATTAGATGAAAGTGTTTCTAATGGATAATCTTCAATCCTTAAGTCTTCTGCACCGTGAATTTTCAAAGATCTCATTCTTTCTCTCCAAAATAATATTTAATAAAGTTAGGTTTACAGAAGAAAATTGGCAATAATTTTATTATTTATATATATTTAAATTATATTTAATTTGGAGAAAAAAATGGTTTCTGGAATTGAACTATTTAATCTTAAAGGTAAAAGAGCTCTTATAACTGGCTCTTCTCAAGGAATAGGTTTTGCATTAGCAAGAGGTTTGAGTTCTGCTGGAGCAGAAATTATTTTAAATGGAAGAAATAAGGAAAAGTTAGATAAATCAGCTAAAGACTTAAAATCTGAAGGTAGTTTATATAAATTATGTTTTGATGTTACTAATCATGAAGAAGCTAAAGAAAAAATTGATCAGTTTGAAAAGAGTTTTGGATCTATTGAGATTTTAATTAACAATGCAGGCATCCAATACCGCACTCCTCTTGAAGACTTTCCCCCTGAGATGTTTGAAAAACTATTAAGTACAAATATTTCTTCTGTTTTTAATGTTAGTCAAATTGTTGCCAAGCATATGATAAAAAGAGGGCGCGGTAAAATAATTAATATAGCTAGTGTTCAAACATTACTTGCTAGACCAGGCATTGCTCCATATACCGCAACCAAAGGCGCTGTTGGGAATCTTACAAAGGGTATGGCAACAGATTGGGCAAAGTATGGAATTCAGTGTAATGCTATAGCTCCAGGTTATTTTGACACTCCTTTGAATGCAGCTCTTGTCTCAGACAAAGATTTTACGTCTTGGCTAGAGAAAAGAACCCCTGCGGGAAGATGGGGTAAGGTTGAGGAACTTGTTGGGGCAAGTATTTTTTTAAGTTCAAGTGCATCAGATTTTGTAAATGGGCACACGCTTTATGTAGATGGAGGAATTACAGCATCATTATAATTAAACACTAAATTAGTGCATTAAACTGATTTGAATTTTTATTAAAAATAATGTTGTTGATTAATTCATTATATTCATTTTTAGGGAATGATGATCTTGGTTTGTTAATTTTAACTATATGATTTTTTGTAATTTTATTATCAAGTACTTTATTTAGTATTAAAACACGATCTGAGATTGCTGTAGCCTCATTAATATCATGTGTAACCATTACAATTGTTATTTTAAGTGATGACCATAAATGTCTCACATGATCTTGGAGGTTACTTTTAGTAAAGCTATCTAATGCGCTAAATGGCTCGTCTAGCAAAAGGACCTGGGGCTGTTGAACAAGAGCTCTTGCTATGGCTACCCTTTGAGCCATTCCACCGGATAGTTGTTTAGGCCAGAGATTACCAATATCTTCTAAACCAACTTTTTTAAGCGTTTCATTAATTTTGTATCTTTGTGTTTCCTTGTCATCATTTAATATAGATAATTTAATATTATCATAAACATTTAACCAGGGCATAAGGCGTGCATCTTGAAACACCATGCCTATATTTGAGCTTGGTTTGTTTATAATATTTTTGTTAAGCTCAACATAACCAGATGAAGCTTTTTCTAAGCCTGCAATAATTCTTAGTAGAGTAGATTTTCCACAACCACTTTGACCGACTAATGAGATTATTTCTTGATCTTCTATACAAAGGTTTATGTCTTTAAGAACATTTTGTGAATAATCCTTATTTTTATAGATTTTGCAAACATTCTTAATGTTAAGCATTATACTCTTCTTCTTGCATATTGTTCAAAGATGATTTCCATTTTAAAAATGGCTTAGATAAAAAATAGATCAACTGATCAGTTAATTTTCCAACTATCGCAAATAATATTAAGGCCCCTATAATTAATGCAGGTCTTCCTGTCATTTGCCCATCTATCATTAGATACCCAAGTCCTTCGCTTGCACCCATTAACTCAGCGGCTATGACAAACATCCAGCCTAGGGCAAGTCCACTTCTAAGTCCGGTTATCCATTCAGGAATAATTCCTGGTATCAAAACCCATCTTATTGTTTGGAAGTGGTTTAAGTTATTTATATGGGCTACTTCAATAATTTTTTTGTCAATTTGTCTTATTCCCATCATAAGATTTAAATAAATAGGAAAAAAAACACCAACTGATATTAAAGCTACCTTGCTATTCTCAAAGATTCCAAACCATAAAATAAATAATGGAACCCAAGCCAACGAAGGAACGGCTTTTAAAGCTTGTATTGTAGGATCAAATAGATTTCTTAAAGTAGGAGAGATACCTGTTATCACTCCTAGAACAGATGCCAATATACCCCCAAGAATGAACCCATTAAAAACTCTATTTAAAGTAATCAAAATATGTGAAAAAAGTTCTCCGTCATTAGTGAGTATTAATATTTCATTAACAACTTCTGATGGAGGTGGTAAGAGGTTGCTTCTGACGATTTCGTTAACACTCAAAAAATGCCAAATAAAAATGATCGTTAAAGGAAGAATAGCACAAACACTATTCTGTAATAGCTTTGTAAATATCTTAGTGTGTAAAACATTAAAAGATTTAAAAGGTAATTTTAGGTGTTTGTTATTTAAAATAATATTCATTGATACAAACCCCTACTAATTTTTTTCTAAATAGCTCGTATCTACTAGCTCATTAACAATACCCTTAATTGAAATTGTATCTTTAATTATACCTATTTTTTGTAGAATAGTACCAGCAGCTAAGAATGTGTTTATTTGCTTATCTCCTATGTAAGGGTTAGTTAAGTCTGTTCTTTCATTAAGTTGTTTCTGGGCTACAGCGTCATTAAGTTTTACAGCCTTAATTAAGGATTTTTTGAGATCGTCTTTGTTTGCGAGGGCATACTTACGATTGTCTTCATAAATTTTTAAAACTCTTTTTACAATAGATGGGTATTTAGATGCAAAATCTTCCCTGACGTTAAGTATACCATATGTATTTAGGTCTGCGTTTCTATAGAATAAAGGTGTTTGTGTTTCTAGTTCACCTTTCGCCATATGTGGATCTAAACCTGCCCAAGCATCTACCTGTCCGCTAACTAGAGCTCTATAACCATCTGGGTGTTGTAGCAGGACTGGTTTTATATCTTTTTCAGATAGACCTACACTATCTAGAGCTTGAAGAAGGAAAATGTGAGGGTCAGTTCCTCTTGTGACGGCAACCCTTTTGCCTTCCAGATCTTTAATCTTTTTGATTCCACTGTCTTTATTTGTAACGAGCGCAGTCCATTCAGGTTTTGAATAGACATATATAGCTTTGATAGGTATACCGTTAGCTCTGCCAATAACAGAGGCAGCTCCTGCAGTGGATCCAAAGTCTACGCTTCCGCCATTAAGGTACTCAAGCGCTTTATTTGATCCTAAAGAAAGAACCCATCTAATTTTGATTTGATCTTTTTTAAATTCTTTTTCTAGAGATTTTCTATCTTTCATAAGTAAACTAACAGGATTATAGTAAGCATAATCAATTGTTATAACTTTCAAGCTATTTGAAAATGCGTTTGAAGCTAGTACTAAAGCAACAATTAAAATAAATGTTTTAAATAAATATTTTATAGTTTGGTTTATTATGTTTGTAAGCATTTGAATCTCCTTTTAAATTCTTTAATAGATAAATATTCTTTTTCATCAATCAAAATTATTGACATTTAAAATTTATTTTTTATTAAATATAATTTATAGAAATATTTTCTTTTTGGAGGATTGATGTTAGATAATGTTGATTTAAAAATTTTGGCCCTTATTCAAAAAAACTCTAGTTTACCCTTATCTGAAATTTCTAAAAGGGTAGGGGTGTCTCCGACGCCTTGCTGGAATAGAATAAAAAAAATGGAAGAAAGTGGGGTTATTTCTGCAAAAACTATTGTATTGAATCGTGAAGCAATAAATTTATCAATAGTTGTGTTTTTATCAATAAGAGTAAGTCATCATTCAAAGGATTGGATTTCTAGTTTTCAGAGTCTAATTGGGAAATATGATGAGATTATAGAGGCACATAGATTAACTGGATCAGATGCAGATTATTTATTAAAAATTGTTGCCCCAAGTATTGAGGAATATGATAAATTCCAACAAAAATTAATTGGCGAAGTTGAGTTTACGAAAATGTCTTCAAGTATTTCTCTGCAGGAGATGAAAAATTCTCATGTTTTACCGCTCCAGCAATGTGTTGTTTGATTTGTTAGTTTGCGTTAGGGAAGAATAATTGCTGTCCATTTACTCTAAAATTTTTAATTAAATTTTGTCCTTTTGGGGATATAAGCCAGTTAATGAACTTCTTGGCATTATGTGATTTGGTGTTTGGGCATTTTAACGGATTAACCATTGTAATTCCATATTGATTAAACATTAGTTTATCCTTTTCGGCGATTATTTTTAAATCACGCTTATTATTAAAATTAACCCAAGACGCTCTGTCGCTTATAGTGTAAGCTCCCATACCACTTGCAACATTGAGGGTTGCGCCCATTCCAGAACCAACTTCTCTGTACCAAGTGCCAGAAAATTGAGTTGGATTTATTTCGGCTTTTGACCAGATAGACATTTCTTTAAAATGCGTTCCAGAGTCGTCCCCTCTAGATACAAAAGTTGAAGAGGTGTCGTATATTTTCCTAAACGCTTCAACAGGATTATCTGATATTAATATTTTAGCAGAATTCTGTTTTGGGCCAACTATGATAAAGTCGTTATACATTAAATCAAATCTTTTGACACCAAAGCCCTTTTCAACAAAATCTAGTTCTCTTTTTTTTGCGTGAACTATGATTACGTCTCCATCGCAATTTGAAGCATTTTTTAGCGCTGCTCCAGTTCCAACTGAAACAACATGAGCTGTTATATTAATTTCAGATTTTATTATTGGCAGTATGTAGTTATAGAAGCCGGAGTTATAAGTGGAGGTTGTAGATTGAACTATAATGGAGTTATCGCTCAAAGAAGGTTTCGAGATGAGAAGTGCGCATATAAGAAAAAGGTTAAGTCTTAGCATATATTTTTAAATCTAATTGAAATGAATAAATTGCTATTTATGTAAAATATGCATAATATTGCAACTTAAAACATAAAAAATCAAGATGAATATGAATATCATTCAAGAAGCCTTAATAAAGGCATTAGATCTAGTTATAACATTTGATGAGAGTTTATTTGAAATATTGCTTCTCTCATTCAAGGTAAGTGGAATATCCTTACTACTATCTTGTTTTATAGGCTTGCCTCTTGGAACGCTTTTAGCAATTAAGAATTTTTGGGGTAGAAATAGTGTTTTAATTTTGTTTAATACTATGATGGGATTACCACCAGTTGTAGTAGGTTTAATGGTATATTTATTGGTATCTAGGTCTGGTCCCTTGGGATGGCTTGGTATCCTATACACTCCAACAGCAATGATAATTGCTCAGATGATATTAATCACACCAATTATAGTATCCTTAACAGCTCAGATTATTGAAGAAATTAGTCAAGAGTATAAAAATCTTTTTGTATCTTTGGTCGTGCCATCTCATAAGGCAATTATGGCTTATCTTTATGATGCAAGATATTCTATTTTGACTGTAATTTTAGCTGGGTTTGGTAGAGCTATATCAGAAGTGGGTGCTGTCATCATAGTTGGGGGTAATATTGATCATTTAACAAGAGTAATGACTACGACAATAGCCCTGGAAACATCTAAAGGTAATTTATCTTTAGCTTTGGCTTTAGGTATTATTCTTTTATTAATAGCCTTAGTTACAAACTTTGTATTAATCACTATCAAGATGAATGCTAAACGGCATATGTATGCGTAATAAAGATAAATTACTTGAAAATGAGATAACACCAATTGTAGCAGATAATTTGTCTGTTTCATTCGGTAATATAAATATTTTAAATGATGTTAGTTTTAAAATTGAGAACAAACATATTACCGCTGTAATTGGTCCAAATGGAGCAGGGAAAAGTGTTTTACTACAAACCATTAATGGTTTAACCAATATCCAAGAAGGTAAAATTACATTTAATTCTTTTTTAAACAGTAATGCTGTAAGAAAAAAACAGGCCCTTGTATTTCAATATCCAACTTTATTGAGAAGATCTGTTTTATCTAATATGGAGTTTATTGCTGAAATTTATAAAAATGCTGATAGGAAAATTATTCAAAATACTCTCACAAGATGTGGTCTAGATGGTTATGATCAAAAATCAGCAAGATTATTATCAGGGGGTGAAAAACAAAGGCTTTCACTAGCTAGAGCTTTGTTGTCACAACCATCAATATTACTTCTTGATGAACCTACTGCCAATTTAGACCCTTTTTCCTTAAAACTAATTGAGGATATAATTTTAGAAGAGAATGAAAAAGGTACCTGTATCATCTTAACAACACATGATATGGCTCAAGCAAAGAGATTAGCGAAAAACATAATATTCATGAATAAAGGTAAGGTTATAGAGCAAACAGACGCAGATATTTTTTTTAAGAAACCAAAAACAACTCAGGCATCAAAATATATTCACGGAGAAATTCTCTTATAAATTTTATTCACTTAGAATAGCTTCTGTCAAATTTGCCCAAAAATTTGCACCAATAGGTAAAAGGTCGTCGTTGAAATCATAATGTGGACTATGTAGTTTTTCTGATTTTTCTCCTGAACCTAACCAAATATATGCACCAGGTTTCTCTTCAAGAAAATAAGAGAAGTCTTCAGAGGTCATAGTTGGTTTTTCATGTTTGTTTATTGAACTTTTGCCATAAATCTTTTGAAAAATTTCTGAAACTAACCTGGCACTTTCAACATCATTGATTGTTGATGGATATCCAGGCCTTATTTCTAAATCTAAAGTGCAATTATTAATGGCACATGCATTTTGAGCAATATTTTCAATCTTTATAAGCATTTCATCTCTTAATAACTTATCCGTTGATCTAAGGGTACCTCCTATAGTTACACAATCTGGAATCACATTAAAAGCAGAGCCGCCATCTATTTTAGTTAATGACAAAACTACATTCTTAAATGGATCTAATTGTCTAGATATTAAGCTCTGTAGGGCAGTAATGGTAAAACCTGCTGCAACAATTGGATCATTTGAATGTTGAGGTTGAGCAGCGTGCCCCCCTTTTCCTTGGATTTTTAGATTAATAATGTCACCTCCAGCCATAGCAAAACCTTCATGAATAACGGCTTGTCCAACTGGTACGCCTGGCCAATTGTGTATTCCCCATATGGAGTCAATCTTAAATCTTTTAAAAAGACCATCTCTAATCATTGCCTTTGCGCCAGCATTTCCCCCTTCTTCGGCTGGCTGAAAAATCAAGTAAACAGTACCATTAAAATTTCTTGTTTCAGCTAGATATTTGGCAGCCCCTAACAACATTGTGGTATGACCGTCGTGACCACATGCATGCATAGCACCCTCATTTTTTGAAGCATAAGGCAAATTAGTTTTTTCAGTCATTGGTAAAGCGTCTATGTCAGCTCTTATTCCAATTGTTTTGTCAGAACTGGTATTTTTACCGTTAATAACACCAACTAGGCCAGTTTTTCCTATCCCTTTATGAACTTCAATTCCAAACTCTTTTAATTTTTGAGAAATAAAATCTGATGTATTTATCTCGTTAAACGCAGTTTCAGGATATTGATGGATATGATGACGCCATTTAACCATATCTTGGGCAGCATCTTTGATTTTCATTTTAATATTCATTTTAGACAAATCTCTAATTTTTATTATTGATGGTTAATAGTTTTATAAAGACTAACATATTCAAAATATTGAATTACTATATTACGAATTAAGTTATACTAAAATAAAAGTTATTAAGGAATTATAATGTGAATTACAAAAAGCTAATTGAAGAGGTGCCAAACTTAGATTTTTATTTTGACAAATTATTAAAAATTAAATTGTCCTATCGTTTTAGAAATGAAAAGAATAAACCTTTACTATTATTGTTACATGGGTTTAACGGCAATAGTAAAAGTTGGGCTAGCCAATTCAAATATTTTAAAGATAAAAGATCAATACTTGCTATAGATTTTCCAGGTTTTGGTGGTTCAGATTTCATTGACATTGATATGGTGGTGATAGCAAAAATTTTAAGAAGATGTCTAATGAGTTTAAACGTTTCTTGCTGTGACGTTTTAGGGCACTCAATGGGGGGAATGTTGGCTCAAATTTTTTCTTCTGAGAATCATGACTTAGTGAATAAAGTTATTTTATCATGTACACATAAAGGTTTTGGCTGTCCAAAAGGAAAACCATTAATGGATAATTACAGTTCTAGATTACAAGAACGAATTGAAATGAATAATCGTGATTTTGGGGACTTAAGAATTAAAGAAATGTTACCTGAATTACAAAATGAAGAAGTTTTTAAATTTCTATCTTCAATTAGTGGAGAAATCAGTGAAAATTCAATAGTGTGTGGCGGTATGGCTATGCAAACGTTAGATACCTCGAAATATTTATTAAATCTTAAACAAGATTGCTTAATTTTAAAAGCCTCTAAAGATGTAGTTGTCTCAAAAGAACGGTCTGATGAGTTAGAAAAGCTAATTCCGCACGCTAAGGTTAAAGAATTACAAAATGTTGGCCATGCACCCTATTGTGAAGATGCAAAATCGTTCAATGCTGAAATTGAAGATTTTCTTCAGCAATGAATGCATTATCTAATAAAGCTTTTTTATTATATTTTTTTAGTAATACCTTTGCATTACTTGGTTTATGGATTCAAAAAATTGGTGTTGGTTGGCTTACTTGGGAGATTACTCAATCTACTTTTTGGACAAGTTTTGTTGCTTTAGCATTGATGGCACCAGCAGGAATAATTGGACCATTATTTGCTGTTTTTGCCGAAAACTGGAATATGAGAAAAGCTAGTATTATCCTGAAAACCTTGATGTTACTTGTTGCAGTTTTGATTTGGTTTTTACAATTTCTTGATTTGCATACATTATTTTCATTAGCCTCCTTGTCAATCATGCAAGGATTGTTAAGTGCATGTTATCATCCTGTAAGATTAGTGTTTGTATCTATTGTTGTCCCTAGAAACTTAATATCTAGTGCTGTAGGTTTAAATTCAGCGTCTTTCAATGGATCAAGAGTTCTTGGGCCAGCATTTGCAGGTGTAAGTATAGCTTTATTAAGTCTTGAAAGTACTTTTCTAATTGCACTATTAACTTATATTCCTCTAATTCCAGTTCTAATGTATATGCCATTAAGAAAAAGAACTAAATCCTCTGATAATAAAGAAAAATTTTTTAAACGTTTTTTTGAAGGAGGAAAAGTAGCTTTAAATACACCTATTATTGCAAAGGGACTATTTGTTGTTTTTATAAGTGCTTTTTTTGTAAGAGGAATGTTAGAAATACAACCTACAATTGCAGGGGAAATTTTAGATCAGGGTAGTTTGGGGTTGTCATTAATTACATCTACTGCTGGATTTGGAGCCTTATTAGCTTCTATTTGGATAGGTTTCAGAAAAAATAATGATATTAAAATAGAGAATAAATTAGTTTCAATGTTAATTTTAGGGCTAATAATGAGCTCTATTATTGGTTGTACTACAAATATGTATTTAATGGCTATAGCTTTCATAATTGTTGGCTTTGCTTCAACTGTTGTTGGTATTGGTACTCAAACTATCATTCAAATGGAAGTGGAGGATATATATAGAGCTAGAGTTTTAACTTGGTGGTCTAGTATTTCATTTGGATCTCTAACAATTGGTGGAATTTTACTTGGTTTTGCAGGAGAATATATTCCCTTAAATATTGGTATGATTGTTATGCCGATATTCGGATTTGTTATTTTCAAACTAATTGTAAGTTTAAAATTTAAAAATAATTTTATCTAATTTTTTTAAATTTAGCCTCTCTTCTGAATATATATATTCCAGAAACTGTAATAATAATTCCTCCTAATATTGTTGTAAAAACGGGATGGGAATTCCATATCAAATAATCAAAAATTATTGCCCAAATAATTCCGGTATAATTAAATGGACTTACAATAGAAGCAGGTGCCTTTTGAAGCGCGTATGTCATTAATAACTGAGTTAAAAAAGCTGCAAGGCCTATACCTATAAATAAAAGAATTACTTCCAAAGTTGGTTGTTTCCACAAAAATGGTTGAAAGAAAGATGTGATAATAAAACTTACCAACATAAAATAGAACACTGTCTTAACTGGATGTTCTGTTGATCCCAATAACCTTAGAAAAATTATAGTAGTGGACCACATAATTGTGCCACCTAATGCATAAATGGAGGCTACAGCAATTTGTCCACTTGGATTGATAGCAATGATAACACCTAAAAAACCAATAAATATGGCTAGCCATCTTCGCCAGCCTATTATTTCTTTTAGAAAAATAATTGCTAAAATAGATGAAAATATGGGAACAGCTTGAGAGATAACTGTAACGTCCGCTACAGGAAGTCTCTGAAATGCAAGAAAAAACATTATATTACCAGTCAGTCCTGCAAGCCCTCTAAAAAAATGAAGAATTGGTTTATTTGTTTTAAGAAAATTAAAGCCTCCTAATTTGTATATTAGTGGCAATAAAAAAATTAAAACAACTATAGCTCTAGCAAATGTTATTTGTGCCGCATGATACTCTATGCCAATTAGCTTTGCTTGAACACTCATTATTGTAACACAAAAAACTGCTAATATCATCGCTGTTATAGCTTTGAAGTTATTAGATTGTTGTATGAATGATTTTACCAATCAAGTTTCCCAATAGATCAATTAGAATTATTTTTTTGTTAATGATGAGGGATGTTTTAAAAAGAAAATTGTAAGGAAAGTTACAATTAATGGATATATGGATAGGTATCTTATTGTAACCAAAGAGTCACCTATATAGTCGATGGCAAATCCGACTGGTAATGGCCCTAGAGATGCTCCTATAACTCCTATCATTTGCCCAGTTCCCTGGATACTTCCTAGATGTTTTCTTCCAAAGTATCTTGGCCATATATAACCAAACATCGTCATACTTATAGCATTGTTAATGCCAAAGAAAACAGCATACAAAAAAGCGTAATATTCATTAGTAGCGAATGTTATACTCATCAGTGAAATAAAATTGATTATAAGACCAATGGCTAGAACATAATTAGTAGGAAAATTGTCAAATAGTTTTCCTATAATTGGCATAAATAAAACCATTGCTATAGCTGAAACTGTAAACAGCCCAGCAGCAAAATCTGCAGTTATACCTTGACTAGTTAAGATAGTGACCTGATAAAAATGTAAAGTTGTTACTAACATAGCCATTCCAAACCACATGGCTGCTAAAATATAAAAAGATTTCTCTCTAAGAGCTTGAGAAAGGTCTAAACCTTCTATGGTATCATTATTATTTTTTATGTTATTTTGTTTATTAACTCCATCTGGTAAAAGATCAACACTTTCTGGAGTATTCCAGGCAAGAAGAAATAACGTAGGAACCATTATTATCCAAGTTGATATACCCAAAAAAATCCATGCGACTTTCCATCCAAACTCATCAATCATAAACTGAGATAGTGGTGGGTGTATAGCCATTGAAATACCAAACCCTAAAGCCATGATGCTCATTGCAAAGCCTCGTTTTCTATCAAACCATTGAGAAACAAGATTTGCACAACCAAGCATTAATGATCCTTGACCAAAAAATCTAAGAAAACCAAAACCAACGGTTAACATTAAAAAATTTGAGGCCGCACCAAAGAAAATACATGATATTCCTAATATTATGCTGACTACAATTAGAGTTTTTCTAGCACCGTATTTATCTATAAGTTTACCCATATATGGAAGCATAAAAGCTGCTATTAAGGTAGCCAAACCATAAGCAGAGGCTATTGATGTACTTGAAAGTCCTAAATCTTTTCCAATTGGTCCTACAAAAACACTAAAAGTATGGGATTGTCCAGGGCCACTAGAAAAAATACCAAGATTTGCAACTGCTACAATTATCCATCCATAAAAAAAGTTTGGACTAATATAATTGAAAATTTTGTCGCGCATTTTTTAAATCAATTCCTTAATTTGAGAAATATTAATTAGTATACATGTTAATTAAATTAAAAGATATTAATATGAAATAAGAATTATTTTTTTAATGCATTAACATACATGTCGAGCACTTCTATCAGAGATCTAGCTTCATTAACTGTTTCTCTAGTTTCCTTTGAAATTGGTGTTCTATTTGCTAATGCCATAATTTCAGCTGAACCTTCGTGAAATTTAGACGTCACACCAGCATCGGAAAAAGTCTTAGCAATTTCGTACATTTCTCCTTCCCATCTAGCTGCATCAAGAGGTATCCTTGGAACCATTCTTTCCATAGCTGATAACACATCAGGTTTACTGTATTCTAATTCTGTAAAATATTCAGAAACCAGACCAAGTTTATGGGCGGTTGTTAATACTGCTGCATGAAGAGCAAAAGTACCTTTAGTCGCACTAGCATAGACCATTTTCATGGCTGAGGCCTTGCCTATTTCTTTTCCTAAATCTTTTATTTGAAAGCCTTTGTTATCGAGAATTTTTATGGGTTCGGTATTAGGTCCCGAAACGTATAATCTAGTTTGGCCCTTTTCAACTATAGGGTTTAAACCTATAATTCCTGCATCAATGAAATTACAATATACAGAAGAAATTACTCCATTAATTTTTTGAGCTGTTTGTGGTGAAATAGCATTGCAATCGACGTATGTAGTTGATTTTTTATTTTTTAAAATTAGTTCATTAACTATCTTTGCTTGCTCAAAAGCAGATTCTGGAGGAAGTATAGATAAAATTATTTCAGAATAATTCACGACATTTTCAATTGATCCTACATCTTCTATTCCAGCAGTTTCAGAAAGTTTCTTGGTTCTAGTACTTCTTCCATTGAGAGCAGATATCACTCTAAAGTTATTATCTATAAAAGATTTGCCACACCCGTGACCCATATCACCTGGCATAAGAATTCCAATTGTCTTTTTTGACATTATCTCACCAAAATCAAATGTAGAAAAATTACTTTCTCATTGGGCCACCATTTTTTTCCCAATCTGGTATACCACCAACATTAAGAACATTTTTATAACCCATCTCTATAAGAGTTTTACCAGCCAATGCCGCTTGACCACCAACTCCACAAACAAGAATTATTTCAGAATCTTTTTTTAATTTTTCATTATAGAGAGGAGTAGATTCATCAGCAACAAACTCAATTAAACCTCTTGGTATTTCTAAGCCATCAAGAATCGTTCCTGTTTTTTTAATATCTCCACTATCTCTTACATCAATAAAAATTGATGATTTTAACTTATGTTTTTCTATGGCCTCTTTTACATCTATTCTTTTAACAACTTCATTTGCTTCTTGTAAATAATCCTTGGCTGTTTTCATTTTTTCCTCTTATTTAATTAATTAAGTATACCTATGTATTTTGGCTGAGTAACGCTAGTTGTCATCCAACAATTTGAACAATTTTTATCAATTTTAGCTTTTTCTAAAATCCATGTTAAGTTGTAACGTTTATTGTCATAAGCGTCTACATCTACTGAAAATTTTGAGATATTATTATCTTTAGATAATAAATTTATTTTAAATTTTAGAGAGTTTAATAATATCTTATATGATGTATTAGAGATCATATTTTTAAAATTAGAAAAAGGGCCAGTGTATTTTTTGTTTTCTGGATGCGCAAACAGCCAACATTGATATATTCCTGAATTGTTTAAAATTGAATTAGTTTGTAATGAGCTCATTTGTAATTCGATTACTTCAGATGCAGAAAATATGTCATTCGGCAATACATTACCTAAGGCTCTTTCATTTTTAACAAAAAAGAAACAAATTAAAAGGATGCTTAAATATTTCATTGGCTACGATAAATTTTTAATTAGAATAAAATAATCTACAAAGGAGCGTTAAATTGCAATCTAAAAATTTCTATTTCACAAAACATTCAAAAATTATTTTGTTTTTATTTGGGTTCTTATTTTTTTCACAAGCACAGGCCGCAGGTGGTGGTTCGGATAACTCTACAAACAATGTCACTAAGTCATCATATTATTATGAAGCACTTAAATTAATAAAAAACAAATCTTATGAACCTGCTATAGATAGTTTGTTATCAGCAGAAAAAATGAGTAAAAACGATCCAGATATTTACAATTATTTAGGCTATTCATTTAGAAAAATAAACAACTTAGACAAAGCAGCTTTTTATTATGATAAAGCTTTGAGCTTGTCTCCTAAACATAAAGGAGCCCTTGAGTATCAAGGAGAAATGTTCTTAACACTAGGTCAATTAGAAAAGGCTGAAGATAATTTAAAAAAATTAGAAAAAATATGTTTTCTAGGTTGTGAAGAAGAAAAGATGTTAAAAGAATCAATTTCCAAATACAAGCAAGGTAAAAAAAGTAATTATTAATTACATTTTATTAAGATGTTCGGAGAAAATGAATGAAATCGTTTGAAGAATTTACCCTTAAAGAAATTGTTGATCAAATTGAAGATGGATTTCTTCTAGGCATTCCTGCTGATTATTCTGGAGTACCAATGGCATTTACGAAGGAGTTAATAAACAAAGGTTTTAAAAATTTAAGACTATATTGTTTACCTCTTACAACAATTCAAGGAGACATGTTAATTGGAAGTGGGTGTGTATCTGAAATTGAAACAGCGGCAGTAACGTTAGGCGAATTTGGACTGGCACCTAGATTTTCTGAAGCTGTTGAAAAAGGTAACATTAAGATAAAAGATTCAACTTGCCCGGCCTTGCATGCTCAACTTCAAGCCACTGAAAAGTCCGTTCCTTTCATGCCATTAAGGGGTGTTATTGGTTCTGATGTCCAAAAAAACAGAAAAGATTGGCAAATAATCTCTAACCCAATGAAATCTGCTGGAGTTGAAAATGAGCCAATCCTTTTACTGCCAGCTGTTCAAATAGATGTTCTGGTTTTTCATGCTGCATGTGCTGATAGAAATGGAAATATACAAATAGGAAGAAGGAGGGAGCTTGCAACTTTGGCGCATGCTTCAAGAAAAGTTTTTGTAACTGTTGAACAAGTTTTAGAAACTGATTTTTTTGAAGATGAGTTGTCTGCTGCGACGTGTCTTCCTAGTTTATATGTTGATGGTATTTCGGAAGTCAAAAACGGTGCATGGCCTTGTATGCTTCCTGGAGTTTATCCATCAGACAATGAAGAAATTAAAAAATATTCTCTAGCAGCTAAGACAAAATCTAGTTTTGATGAATATATGAAGTTTTTTTTAAATAGTTAGTTAAAGGATTATATTTAGTGACTATAGATATAAAAAGAGAAGAGCTCTTGATAAGTCAATTAGCTGATTTATTAATAAACGATAATCATGTTGCTGTTGGAGCCGCTTCTCCTATTCCAGGAGCAGCAGCTTTGCTTGCAAAAGAAGAAGCCAGATATCTAGATAAAAGGTTAAGAGTAACAATTTTGCATTCTAGTAGGTATAATAATTTTACTGATGGAGCACGAGAACTATTTGACTGTGCTGCTCAGGGAAGAATAGATACTTTCTTTCTTGGGGGTGTACAAATTGATGGTCAAGCAAATATAAATCTAGTTGGTACTGGTAAATATCCTCATACAAAAAAGAGATTTCCAGGATCTTTTGGTTCACCTTTAATGTATTTTGTTGTCCCTCAAATAATTTTATTTCGAGAAGAACATTCTCCTAGAACTTTAGTGCAAAAAGTAGACTTTATTTCTGCCCCTGGTGTTTCTGATGATAAAATCTACAGGCCTGGAGGGCCAAAATATCTTTTAACAAATAGAGCTTTATTCAAATTTAATAAAAAAAATGAAAAATTTTCTCTATTAAAGTTAAATGAGAATGAGACTTCAGATACCATCATAAAATTAACAGGTTTTGATTTTGATATACATCAAGATCTCTCATATATGTCTTGGCCTGATAATAAAAGATTAGATATTATGAGGAACAATGTTGCACCAATGGTATCTGAATTCTATCCGGAATTTGCCAATAAAATTTGGGGTGTTTAATTTATTTCATATATTTTTTCTATTCTCGACCAAATTTTTAACGACCAATGGGTCAGCCAAAGTTGATACATCACCGAGTTCGTTATGTTCGTTAGCAGCAATTTTTCTTAAAATTCTTCTCATTATTTTTCCAGATCTTGTTTTTGGAAGACCTGGGGCAAATTGAATTAGGTCAGGAGTTGCAATAGGGCCTATCTCTTTTCTTACCCATTGCTTTAATTTTACTAACAATTCTTCTGATGGTTTAACGTCAATATTTACGGTAACATACGCATAGATACCTTGACCTTTAATATCATGTGGATAACCAACAACTGCAGCTTCAGCAACATCAGGATGAGCTACTAGGGCAGATTCCACCTCTGCAGTTCCCATCCTATGCCCTGATACGTTTATAACATCATCAACTCTTCCAGTAATCCAGTAATACCCATCTTCATCTCTTCTACAACCATCACCTGAAAAATATCTTCCAGGAAATGTTGTAAAATAAGTATCTATAAATCGTTGATGATCTCCGTATACTGTTCTCATTTGACCTGGCCAAGATGAGTTAATGCACAAATTTCCTTCTGCAGGACCAGTTAGTTCTTTATTATCACCATCAACTAGAATTGGTTGAATACCAAAAAACGGTTTAGTAGCAGAGCCAGGTTTTGTTGGAGTAGCCCCCGGTAAAGGAGTAATTAAAATACCACCAGTCTCAGTTTGCCACCATGTATCAACTATCGGACATTTATTATCTCCAACGACTTTGTTATACCAATTCCAAGCTTCAGGGTTAATAGGTTCGCCAACACTACCAAGTATTCTTAAACTAGCTCTACTAGTTTTTTGTACAGGTTTATCTCCTTCTGCCATTAGAGCTCTGATTGCAGTTGGTGCTGTGTAGAAAATATTTACTTTGTGTTTATCTACGATTTCCCAAAATCGACTAACAGTTGGGTAATTCGGTACGCCTTCAAACATTAAAGTTGTAGCCCCATTAGATAACGGGCCATATACTATATATGAATGTCCGGTTACCCAACCCACATCTGCAGTGCACCAATAGATTTCATTCTCGTGATAATCAAACACATAGTGATGTGTCATAGAAGCATAAACCATATATCCACCAGTGGTGTGTAATACTCCTTTGGGTTTACCTGTTGATCCCGATGTATATAATATAAACATAGGATCTTCAGCGTTCATTTCAGTAGGTAAGCATTCGGACGATGCCTTTGCCATTTCTTCGTGATACCAGAGATCTTGCCCATCTATCCAGTTAATTTCACCACCGGTTCTTTTAACAACGATTGTTGTTTTGCACATTTTTGCTTTGGCAATAGCTTCATCAGTATTGGCTTTTAGAGGAATTGCTTTCCCTCCTCTAATACCTTCATCGGCAGTAATAATTATTGATGAGTTGCAGTCTTCTATTCTACCAGCCAATGCGTCTGGAGAAAATCCTCCAAAAACAACAGAATGAATAGCCCCAATTCTAGTACACGCCAACATAGCAATAGTTGCTTCAGGTATCATCGGCATGTAAATTGTAATACGGTCACCTTTTTGTGCTCCAACATTTTTCAAAACATTTGCGAATTTACATACATCTTTATGAAGCTCATTATATGTTATATGTTTACTATCATTGGGGTTATCTCCTTCCCAGATTATAGCAGTACTTTCTCCCTTAGCTTTTAGATGTCGATCGAGACAATTATAACTTGCATTTAAAGTTCCATCTTCAAACCATTTAATATGCAAATCATCTTTTTGATATGAGACATTACTAACTTTTGTGTAAGGTTTTATCCAATCTATTCTTTTTCCGTGTTTTTCCCAAAATTTTGTAGGAGAATTTATAGATTCTTCATACATTTTTTCGTAGTCTTCTTGATTGACATGAGAGTTTTCAACAATAGTTGAACTTGGTTTATATAAATTGATTCCTGACATTTAATGCTCCCTAATTTATACTTTATTTATCTAAAATTAAATTTGCGTTATTGATATCATTAAGATTAATAACTTTATTAATGGTTTCTAATGAAAAACCTCTCCTCGATAGAGCGCCAAGCCATTTCTGCTTCAAATTATACTTATCTTTTTCATTAGATGTTGATTGAGTATTGGAAAATACTCCAATATTTTTCTTTTTCATAAATTTAACAGCAGCTTTTATTTCTGCATTTTCTTGTCCATCGTCAACTATTTCAATAGATGATTGAATTAAATCTTTGGATATGCCTTTTTCTAATAGTTTAGAATAAATAAGTCTTATAGAGCCGCCTTGTCTTCTAATAGATCGAGTTTTTGTTTCTGCATATCTTTTGTCATCGACAAATTTGGCAAGAACCATTTCTTCTTTAATTAAGTTAATAATATTTGATTTTTCTTTTTCATTAAGATCATTTTCAAGATAAGAAATTTTTCTTTTAAGGGTATTTTCAAGTTGATGTATTGATACCTCATAACGCGAAAGATACGACATTGATGAACTTCTTAATTTGTTAATAATTGTATCTTTATTATTCATAAAATGATTCATTATTGTTAGTTAATTATAAAAGAGATAATTATAATATATTAATAAAATTATAAATATTTTAGTTGTTAGGACAAGTTATTGAGAAATAAAAATATAAATCTAGGAATTAAACGTGAAGTTGGTCGAGTAAACTGGAACGGTTTTTTCACTTTATACATAAAAGAAGTAAAGAGATTTACTAACGTGTTTTTGCAGACAATAACTGCTCCTATGGTAACTACATTATTATTTGTAATTGTATTTTCTATTGCAATCGATAGAAATGCTGGCTTTAAAGGTATTCCATTCATTAATTTTTTAGTTCCTGGTTTAATTATGATGAGTGTAATTCAAAATTCATTCGCAAATGTTTCTTCTGCTTTTATGACAGCCAAAGTTCAAGGTTCAATTGTCGATCTTTTAATGTCTCCACTGGGTCCAATAGAAATTTTAATAGCCCATGCTTTAGCTGGAGTAACTAGAGGTTTATGTGTGTTTATAGGTTCTTTCTTATTACTATGGTCTTTAGGAATCTTAAGTTTGCCAGATCATTTTCTTTGGATGATATTATTTTTGTTTCAAGGAGCTTTTGCTTTAGCCATTATTGGAATGCTAGCAGGAATATGGGCTCAAAAATTTGATCAATTAGCAATAATTTCAAATTTTATTATACAACCGTTGGCTTTTTTGTCAGGGACATTTTACTCAATAGAAAGATTACCAGACACACTCAAAATAGTCGCTTTTTGTAATCCTATTTTTTATGCTATAGATGGGTTTAGATATAGTTTTTTAGGAATAAGTGATGCTTCTCCTATACAAGGAAGTTTAATTTTATTTTTATGTAACTTAGTGCTAGGTTTCTTTGCTTGGTATGTTCTTAAAACTGGTTATAGGCTTAGATCGTAAATGAAAATGACTTTGGAAAGTACACTATGAGTGAAATTAGAAAAGTACCAGGTATTCTGTCTTCTCAAGAAATTTTGGAACTAATAAAAAAAAATGTTATCAATAGTGATCAAGAGATTGACAAAGACATTATACAACCAGCGTCAATTGACCTAAGGTTGGGTATAAGGGCTTGGAGAGTCCCTGCCTCTTTCCTTCCAGGCAAAGGAAATTTAGTTTCTGATAGATTAAAAGATTTTGCTATGCATGAATTTAGCTTGTTGGATGGCGCAGTTTTAGAATGTGGATGTGTTTATATAGTTAAACTTCTAGAGAGTGTCTCTTTGAATGATGATTTGACAGGAATTGCTAACCCCAAAAGTTCTACTGGAAGATTAGACGTTTTCACAAGATTAATTGTAGATGGTGCTCAAGAATTTGAAGATGTTCCTGCAGGTTACAAGGGACCACTATATGCAGAAATTTCACCTAGAACATTCTCCATTCTAGTCCGTACAGGTTCAAGGCTAAATCAACTAAGAATCAGAAGAGGTTACTCATTTGCTACTGACAAAGAAATGGAGATACTACAAGAACATGTTGGATTGGTTAGAAACGAAAATAACAATCATCTTCCTGATAAAATAAAAAACGGTGTGCCCTTGTCCGTAGATCTTGTTGGCGAAAAGGGATTGATTGGGTATAAAGCTCGTAAGCATTCAAGACTAGTTGATGTAGACAAGCCCAATTATTATAATAGAAATTTTTTTTGGGAAAAAATAACAACCGAAGATTTAGTTTCACAAACTAGTAAATCCAGAAATGGAAATTCTTCATCTGGATTAATACTTAGTCCAGACGCATTCTACATTTTAGCTAGTAAAGAATATGTTTCCGTTCCATCTAACTATGCAGCTGAAATGAGGGCATATGATACAAAAGTAGGTGAGTTTAGGGCACACTATGCTGGATTCTTTGATCCTGGATTTGGATTGTCAGAGCTAGGAGCATCCAAGACGAAAGCTGTTTTAGAGGTAAGATCTCATGATGTACCGTTTCTAATTGAACAAGAACAAACAATTTGTAGATTAGTCTATGAACCAATGGCAAACATACCAAATTTTTTGTATGGTGAAACTGGAAGCACTAGTAATTATCAAGCTCAAGGATTAAAACTATCTAAACATTTTATATAGAGTTTTCTTGATTGCTTATTTTTGTTTAATCTTGTTAATATGTTCAATTATAAATTTATAAAAGAGTCTGAAAATGCCTATTAGTCCATCAATAATGACAACTTACGGAAGAATTGATATTGCTTTTACTCATGGAGAGGGAAGTTTTTTAATTTCTGAAGATGGTAAAAGATATTTAGATTATGCTAGCGGCATTGCTGTAAATGCATTTGGACATTGTCATCCAAAACTTGTTGCCGCTCTTCAAGATCAAGCTTCAAAACTTTGGCATACATCTAATCTTTACAGAATACCAGAACAAGAAGTTGTAGCTGAAAAGCTTGTAGCTAATTCCTGTGCAGAACGTGTATTTTTTTGTAATTCTGGAGCTGAAGCTACTGAGGGAGCTGTTAAGGTTGCAAGAAGGTATGCGTGGGCAAATGGCGAGAAAGATAGAACAGAGATAATATGTGCAACGGGCGCTTTTCATGGACGAACATTAGCTATGTTAGCTGCAAATGACAGGCCATTATTTCGTGAGGGTTTTGGTCCATCTGCGCAAGGCTTTACTCATGTTGAGTGGGGAGATATAGATAGTCTAAAAAAACATATAGGAAAACATGTTGCAGCAATTCTTGTTGAACCTGTTCAAGGAGAAGGTGGAGCAAGAAAAGCTCCAGATGGATATATTAAATCTTTAAAAGAGATAGCCGATGAAAATGGTGCTTTACTAATTTCAGATGAAGTTCAAATTGGTATGGGAAGATCAGGATCTTTATTCGCCTATCAACAAGAAGATGTGGAACCAGATATAATTGCGCTTGCAAAAGGTCTTGGTGGTGGATTTCCAGTTGGAGCTGTTTTAGCTAAGGCAAATGTTGGAGATGCTATGGTACCAGGGACTCATGGAAGTACATTTGGAGGAAATCCACTAGCCATGAGATCTGCTAACGCTGTTTTAGATCTTTTGCTAGAGAATGGTTTTCTTGATAGTTTGAAGAAAATGATTATTTATTTTGATACCAAAATGCAGGATTTGATTGAGTATGATGGAAAAGACTCACCTATTTTGAAAACCAAAAAAGGTTCAGGAATGTTGAGAGGTTTTCAATTAAATGAAGAAGTTACTGCTGCCCATTTTGGCAATATAGCAAGAGATAAAGGTTTGTTGTTGGTGGGTGCAGCTGAAAATACTATTAGATTATTACCACCCTTGAATACTTCTAAAGAAGAAGTTGATAATGCTTTTGAAATACTTAAAAAAGTTATTGTTGAAATAAAGAAAAAATAGAAAAAATGGCTAATTTTATTGATTTGAAAGATCTTTCAAAAGATCAGCTTTTAGATTTAATCTCTTTATCCCTTAAATGGAAAAATGAACCGCATACCAAGTTTATGCAAGATAAACATGTTGTCCTTATTTTTGAAAAACCCTCTTTAAGAACTCGTGTTTCATTTGAAATTGGAATAAATCAATTGGGTGGAAGCAGTCATATTCTTAATGAAAAAGAAATGCAGTTAGGTGAAAGGGAGACTATAGAAGATACTGCTCGTGTTTTAGAGA
>Ga0181595_10001482_pt1 | contig 25249 bp, 29 predicted proteins | sample 041ome_7_FD_145604 | JGI IMG/M metagenome (GOLD analysis project Ga0181595, IMG submission 145604) | Coastal salt marsh microbial communities from the Groves Creek Marsh, Skidaway Island, Georgia - 041401AS metaG (spades assembly) | ecosystem: Environmental > Aquatic > Marine > Intertidal zone...
CGTCGCGTTGCGGCCTTTGGGTATTGGGCGGGCTATGCGGGTGCGGCCGTATCCGTCATCGCATGGCTGGCACAACAACGGGGCGAAACCTGTGGTCCAGTTTCCGCATATCCAAACAAAGATGCCTTATCGCGCGACCTACATCACGCGATGCAGGGTGTTTCCGCATCACCGAATGCGATTGTGATTGGCGCACTGGGGCGTGTGGGAACAGGCGCATCTGATCTGTGTGAACACCTCAACATTCCTGTCACAAAATGGGATATGGCCGAAACCGCAAATGGAGGGCCGTTTCCTGAAATTTTGGATCACACGTTCTTTTTCAGTTGCATTTTGGCGCGACCGGGCACCCCTGTTTTCGTTCCAAAATCTGCGCTGAGCGCCAAACGTAACCTTTCGGTTATTGGGGACATCGCATGTGATCCTGACAGTGATTATAATCCAATCCCTGTCTATGATCGGGCAACATCATGGGCCCAGCCCGCGATGCGTGTTGCCGATGATCCAATCCTAGACGTCATGGCAATTGATAATTTGCCATCTCTGCTCCCTCTTGAAAGTTCGATTGATTTTGCAAATCAACTCTTGCCAACCTTGGAAACAGTTGATGATCTAGGCGCACCCGTGTGGTCACGGGCCAATGATATTTTCCAAACCCATGTAAGCGAGGTTTAAAATGACAATTCACTGGTGTGGCACAGGCCTGTCTGCAATTCCGGGTTTACGTGCGTTGATCGAAGACGGTTTAGATGTGAAAGTTTGGAACCGAACCGCGTCCAAGGCGCAAGAGGCCATTGGTGATTTAACCGACAACATCGCGGCGTATGATATGGACGCTCTGAGTAATGAATTGTCCGCAGGCGATGTCGTTGTTTCCATGCTGCCTGGAGATCACCACGCTCCACTGGCAAAATGCGCCATTGCAAATCGCGCACATTTCGTCAGTTCGTCCTACATTGCGCCGGAAATGCGTGATCTGGATCGTGCTGCCAAAGAAGCAGGCGTTTGTTTGGTCAATGAAATTGGGTTGGACCCAGGCATTGATCACCTAATGGCGCATAAGTTGGTTGAACTATACCGTAAATCGGATGCATTTGACCCTGCAAATGAACTTGGCTTTATTTCCTACTGCGGTGGTATCCCAAAGGTTCCAAACCCCTTTCGATACAAATTTAGCTGGTCCCCATTGGGCGTGCTAAAGGCGCTGCGCTCTCCGTCAAAATCCATCAAATGTGGTGTGGAATTTTCTGTGGATCGCCCATGGGACGCGATCAGTTCGTATGAGGCCCCTTTGCCAACGCCCGAAACATTCGAGGTTTATCCAAACCGCGACAGTCTACCGTTTATGGCGCAGTATCATTTTGACCCTGAATGGAATGTGCGCGAATTTGTGCGCGGAACCTTGCGCCTGAATGGGTGGGCGGACGCGTGGGCCGACGTATTTTCCGAAATTGAAACCTTGTCGGGTGAAGCAGGCGACACACGATTAAAGGAAATGTCAGATCAGTTTTGGGCCGAAAACGCCTATGGCAAAAATGACCCAGATCGCGTTGTTTTATGTGTTTCGCTTCAGGCGGAACAGAACGGCAAAACCGTATGGCATCAAACCTATGCAATGGATGCATGGGGAACTGAGGCATCAACCGCGATGGCGCGATTGGTGTCCAAACCCGTCAGTTTTGGGATTAAAGCCGTTTTGGCAAACCAAATCCCAACGGGGGTTACCGCCGCCCCAGATGATCCAAAATTGGTGGATGCATGGCTGTCGGAAATCGCGAAATTGGCACAACATCTGGAAATCGTTGATCACACAGCCTAGCCCAAGGGATAGGCCGCAGGATCATTTAGATTGATCAACTACACCTTTCACGGAAGTTGAAAGTTTTTGATTGAGTAACCAATGCACGTGCAAGGGTAAGACATGTTTTTTTCTAAAGTAGTTCCAGAGACTTGGAGTCTGATTACAACGTTCATCGCCGATATTTTAGACGAACTTTACGATCATGGGCTGGCCCATGAAACAACCGCAAAACTATTTACTGGGCACAATATCGAAGGACTAAAGGCGGTTCAAAAATCCCACTGGGAACTGACGTTCAAAAATGGATTTGACACGTCATAAGAAGAGCGCGCCTACCGCATCGGGCATTCCCAGGCGGAAATCGGACTGGCGCCAAATATTTTCACGGACAGTTATGGCTTCATGATGCAACACTTGGTTCAGCGCATCTTGACCTCTGGAATGTTGACTAAGCATTCTGTTTGCGCCGAAAAAATGCAGTAAATCACCCATGTCATCTTCCGCGACCTGTCGCGCGTTTTAGATATCTATTATCAGGTATTGGAAGAGTGCCGCATTGAGGCCTCGCAATATGCTTTGGACCAGTCGCGCGAATTTTCGCACCGAATGTTACTTGTGTCCGATGATGTGCAATCTGTTGCCACAGCTGTTGATCAGGCGGACAGTTCGATCAGCAATATTTCCAAGAACGTGGACGAAAGCTCGAACTAGGCGCGTGCCGCCTCTGATCGCGCCGACAGCGCGGCAGAGTCCATGCAGTCCGTTGCGACAGCGTCGAAAGAGATCGGATCATTCCTGTCGATCATCACGGAAATCGCAGATAAAACAAAGCTGTTGGCCGTTAAAGCGGCAATCGAAGCGGCCCGCGCGGGCGAGGCGGACAAAGGCTTCACTGTGGTTGCCTATGAAGTGCGTCAACTGGCCGAAGGCATCTAAAGCGGTGCCCGCGATGTGTCAATGAAGGTCGAAGAAATTCTACGTTCTGTCGGTGGATTGCAGCGCACAATTGAATTTGTATGCGAAAGTTTTCAACACGCGCTTTGCGCATCTGACCACATCGTAACAGCGGTGCATCAACAAAGTAATGCATCCCGCGACATGAGCGATCGCATGCGCACATTGAACAGCGGATTGGATCGACATTTGGATGATTTGAAACAGTTGATGGACCACATGCAACTGACGATCAAAAAATAAGATAACGCGTTGATCCAGAACCAGTCACGCACCGTATACAATCTATGGGTATGATTGGGATACAGACTTTGCAAAAGGATCACTCGCTAAATTCGGCGATGGGTGATAGAGTCGTATCAGAAGACCTAAAAGACAAAGCTGATCCAGTGACTACCAAGACCGCCGATCAATGGGGTTCATACCTCGAGGCGATAAAATCAACACACGATGTTGCAGCGTTCGAAGCTCTATTCGGACATTTTGCACCTCGTATAAAATCCTTCCTTCTTAAGTCGGGAGCAGACGCAAATTTGGCCGAAGAATGCGCACAAGAAGTTATGGTAACCGTTTGGAACAAAGCACATCTCTTTGATCCAACCCGTGCCAGTGCGGCCACCTGGATCTTTACGATTGCACGAAATAAGAAAATTGACGCCCTTCGGAAAGCGTCCCGGCCAGAGCCGGACGAACTCCCTTGGGGACCAGATCACGAACCTGATCAGGCGGATGTGATCGCACTTCAACAGGAAACAGATAGACTGGGTCGCGCACTTGCCGAACTCCCAGAAAAGCAGCGCAAGTTGGTTGAGCGTGCCTATTTTGGCGACCTAAGCCACCGAGAACTTGCAGATGAAACCGGGCTTCCCCTTGGCACAATCAAATCGCGCATTAGATTGGCGTTGGAGAAGCTGAGACACGCAATGAGCTGATAATGACACCGCAACCGATTACACATCATATTGATGACGCACTTTTGATGGCCTATTCGGCAGGCACCCTGCCAGAGGCCTTTTCACTCGCCATCGCGACGCACATTAGTATGTGTGATGAATGCCGGGCAACACTCGAAAGCTTTGACGCAGTCGGCGGACAAGTGATGGAGGATCAATCCCCTGTCACCATGAACGACGATGCATTTGCCAAAACCATGGCGATGGTTGGAAAACAATCGTTCCAACGACCAAAACCCGCAAATGATATCCCCTCTGTCTTGGCGGGATATATTGGTGGGTCACTGGATGATGTTGAATGGCGGTCCCTTGGCGCTGGCATTAAACAAAAAATCATCTTGGCGGGACGCGATGCTACGGCACGATTGCTCTACATCCCTGCGGGACAATCCGCACCCGATCATGGGCATTCAGGTATGGAATTAACCCTTGTCCTGCGTGGCGCGTTTAAGGATGAGTCTGGTCATTACCGTGCGGGTGACATTGAAATCACAGATGACTCGGTTGAACACACCCCTATCGCAGATATAGGCGAAGTTTGCATTTGTTTGGCGGTGACCGAAGCCCCAATCCGCTTTACCAGCATCTTCTACCGTGCTTTGCAGCCGTTCTTTAAAATCTAACGAAGATCCAGTTTTTCAAGGAATTGATCGCGCAGCCTGTGGGTTGTGGCGATCAATCCTTTTGATTGGGGCGTTGGGTTGTTGAACTGAACGGCGTTTCCAATGCGATCACACACAACGCCACCCGCTTCCTCCACCATAAGCACACCTGCCGCCACATCCCATTCCCATGTCGGGCGTAGGGTGATCATCCCATCGAATTTGCCCTCTGCCACTGCGGCCATGCGATAGGCAAGGGATGGGCGATGATGCCGATCAAAGCCGGGTGCCGAGCCATTCAGCCAATTACCAGAGGTCATAACAGCGCGATTTGCCAAAATACGTGCGTTATCAACATGATCTACATCCTGTACCTGCATGCGGGTATCCCCAACAAATGCCCCAGCGCCGCGTACCGCACGATACATGACATTTGTTGCAGGCAGATACACAACGCCGGCAATCACGTGTCCGTTTTCGACAACGGCGATGGAATGCGACCACGTTTTTTCACCCGCCATGAAACTGCGTGTTCCGTCGATGGGATCAATGACAAAACACCTGTCTTTGGTTAAACGTGTGGCATCATCTTGGGTCTCTTCTGATAACCAACCATAGGTTGGCCGTGCGTCCAAAAGCATGTCGAACAAGAGGTCGTTTACGGCCAAATCGGCCTCGGTCACGGGGCCTGCATCCTCGGGTTTGTCCCAATGCTGAAACGATCCACCCCAATAGGTCAGGGCCAATTCGCCTGCCTTGCGTGCCGCCTGTTCCAGTAGGCTGAGATCAGCTACCGGCAAGTGTCATGCCCTCGATCAACAGCGATGGAACAACACGCGACAAATGCGTCCGTGCATCATTTGCGGGAACAATACGTTTCAACATATCACGCAAATTCCCCGCAACAGTCAGTTCGCTCACGGGATAGGCGACTTCACCATTTTCAATCCAAAACCCCGATGCGCCGCGCGAATAATCTCCAGTATTCGGGTTGATCGTCGATCCAATCATCGAAGTGATAAATAGGCCGCGCCCCATATCACGCAAAAGTTCTTCTTTGGTTTTCTGACCTTGGGTCAGCGATACATTCCACGAGGACGGAGAGGGCGCCGAGGATACACCCCGTGTGGCATTGCCTGTGCTTTGCAGGCCCAATTTGCGCGCGCTTGCCAAATCCAATGTCCAGCCCGTCAAAACGCCATCATCCACGATCATACGTTTTGATGTTGCCAATCCTTCCCCATCAAAGGCGCGTGATCCGTTAACGCGCGGACGGTGGGGGTCCTCAATCAATGACAAACCGTTGGGCAAAACCTGTTCACCCAATAAATCCATGGCCCAACTTGATCCACGCGCAATCATTGCGCCATTGGTTGCGGCCAATAGATGTCCGATCAACGAGGACGAAATGCGTTCATCAAAAATGATTGGGTGGCTGCCCGTTTTTGGTTTTTGCGGGTTTAGGCGTTCCACCGCACGCGCACCGGCCTGTGCGCCAATTTCTTCTGGGCTGCGCAGATCGGCCTGAAAAATGCGGGTATCCGCGTCATAATCCCGCTCCATCCCTGTGCCTTCGCCTGCAATCGCAACCGCAGAGGTGGATCGCCCTGTATAGGCCACACCCCCTGCAAACCCATTACTGGTCGCCATGAAAACATCCGATGCGGAATATCCCGCGGCAGCGGAATCCATTTGCGTGACGCCTGTAACCGCCATTGCGGCGGCTTCGGCGCGGCGCGCATCCTCTTCCAATTCGGCCGCTGTGGGTTCTGGAGTGTCATCGGCCATTTCCAAATTCAACTTATCGTGCGCTTGGGATAGCTCTGATGCGTCTGCCAACCCTGTATAGGGATCCTCTGGCGCCTCTTTGGCCATGGCAACGGCACGTTCTGCCATGGTTGCGATTGTATCGGGACGCACATCTGATCCCGAAACAATGGCGCTGCGCTGCCCAATAAAGACACGCAAACCAATATCGACCCCTTCTGAACGTTCGGCGTGTTCTAACGCGCCATTGCGCACATCAATTGAAACAGAGGTGCCTTGGGCCGCGACGGCATCCGCCTGATCTGCGCCCGCTGCCTTGGCAGCATTTAGCATATGTTGGGTCAAATCAGATAGGGAATTTGGGGTTCGGGTCATGGCATCCTCATTATCACTGGCCAAGAGGTAATGTTTCACCCCTGCGAAAGCAAGCAGTCACGCTTGGGTTTTTCGAATGATCAAAACCCCGTTGGTGATCATGCGCTAAAAACACCACTCCGTTTTTGTGCTTTTCATTCTGGGAAAATTCGCGAAGTGTTGAGAAAACGCATGAGGACAGAAATGGAAAAAGTTGCACTTATCACAGGGGCCGCGCGCGGCATCGGCAAAGCAACCGCCGAATTATTTTTGGAAAATGGATATCATGCAATCCTGCTTGATCGGGATGAAGAGGCCTTGATGGAAACACATCAGGCGTTGGAAAACACCAGCGCGTATTTGTACGATGTGTCAAACCCACAAGCAGGCGGTGAAATTGCCGCGCGTATTTTATCCGAACACGGGCGATTGGACGCTTTGGTCAATAATGCAGGGATCGCGGATTTTGGTCCGATTGAGGAGCATGATCAATCCAAATGGCGCCGCGTGATGGAAACCAATTTGGACGGTGTCTTTTACATGACACAGGCCCTGACCCCGATGTTAAAAGAAACCCAAGGGGCAATTTTGAACATAGCGTCAATCTCGGGACTGCGCGCTTCGACCTTGCGAGTGGCCTATGGCACGTCCAAGGCCGCCGTTGCGCATTTGACCAAGCAGCAGGCCTGTGAATTGGGCGAATACGGAATACGCGTGAACTGTGTCGCGCCGGGTCCCGTGAAAACTAAACTGTCGATTGCCGTTCATACGCCCGAAATCATTCAGGCCTACCACGATGCTGTACCGCTTAACCGCTATGGCGGCGAACGGGAATTAGCAGAGGTGATTTATTTCCTCTGCTCGCCCAAGGCGTCCTATGTCACAGGACAGGTTGTGGCGGTTGATGGCGGGTTTGAGGCGACAGGCGTGGGCCTGCCCGCCCTGCGTGATTGACGCCTTAGCGCATGCGTTGACCGTTGACGTAAACGCCCCCGTTGGAACGCACTTCAACTTCAGATGTCAATTCGTCTTCACCCGTGGCAACAAACCCCATGCCCAATCCCATGCGGATCGGCATCAATTGATCAGGTTGTAACAATCCTGCCTCGATCAATTGATCAAAGACGGAATTCAATCCGCTCACCACAATGCTTGCTTCGCCCTCGGGGCGGGGCATGCCATCAAAGGTTTGCAGATCGTTCATATCAAAGGTGAAATCACCCGATCCTTTTGCCACAGCACCAAGCGCAGACACCAACAGCTCATTCAAACCAAGGCTTTCGATAGAGCCAAACTGTGTAGGGTCCTGTTCCATCAATTCTTCGATATTGGGATCGATCAAATCTCGGTCCAAACGGACACCTGCACTTAGATCCACAATCAAATCAATGGGTGCGCGATCCAACTGACCTGTGGGATCAAACATCGCCCAGATCGTGTCCGAAATCCCCAGACCCAGATATTCCATACCAATATGCACCTGCTGCACCTCTGGTGCGGCGGCAAGTGGGATATCAATGTCATAGGCAATTTTTTCAATACCGCCCGACAGGGGCAGCGGAATTTCCGCAGGAACAAAAGCGTTAAAGGCAATATCGTTGATGTCGGCGCTGACGGAGGCATTCCCATTGTCAATGTTCATATTGGACGCGGATTTATCAGCGACAAAGCTGATATCAAACACTTCGCCCTCGGCCTTACCATCCATTTTAAATTCCATCCCGTCCAAGGATGATGTGGCACGCAAACCCCCGCCCGCCTTTAACTCGGCCAAAATTTGATCGGGTGTGCCATTGAAATTAACGGTTTGGAACGCCTCGCTCATCAGGCCCCGCATCCTGGCCGAGGCCGTCAGATCAACATCCTCGGCAGGGGCGACGATTGTCATATCAAAGGCCATTTCCCCCAAGGATTGAACAGATTGTTGATGCCCATTGCCCATGTACATCATGTTCGATGTGGCGTCATTCATGCTGAGAACAAATTCAACGGTCGCCTCAGCCGGATCATAATCAGGCGCGATCAATTCGATCAATTTGACCTCTGCACGTGCGATGTCCCAGGTTTGGATCAATGTATCCTCAACCTCGGAATAAACGCCCATATCGCCGCGTACCGAATAGCCCAAGCGCGCGGTCACGTCGTCTTGGCCGGCAACTTTCACAACGATTTCTTGGTAATCAGGTTGTTCAACATAAACTTTGCCACCCTTTTCCAACAGGGACCAACCCTCCATCGACACGATAACAGTTTCGTCGGTATCAGGAATATCAAACGTAAAACGCACGTTTGAAATGTTCAGGTTGTCACCATCCCGTGTGGCCAGCGCGGTAATGGAACCTCCTGCCTCTTCGATCATATCAATAGTCTGTACCCACACGCGATCTGCCGTTAAATCGGCAACTGCGACTGATGCATCAAATAACCCAACCAACAGTGCGGTATATGAAATTGATCGTTGAAACATAAAACACCCTTCCTTCGTAGTTGAATCAAATTTGTGGCAGTTCATCGCATTGTTCAAGGGGTTGCATGGTTTTCCCGCCCTGTGCCATGGTCGGCACAGCCATATTGACCAAGGATAGTGCAATGGATTTATCAGGAAAAACCGTTTTGATCACAGGCGCCAGTCGTGGGATTGGCGAGGCAAGCGTTGCGGAATTTGCAGCAGCGGGCGCCAAAGTTGTGTTGACCGCTCGGTCAAAGACCGAGATTGATCGCATCGCCGCCCTCTATGGCGATCAGGTACTGGCGATTGCGGGGGATATCGCGGACCCTGCATTTGTGACGGCCCTGATTGATCAAACCGTTGCGCATTTTGGGGCTATCGATGTTGTCATCAACAATGCCGCGGCCCTACATCCCATTGCGCGGGTCGAGGATGCGGATATCGACGCTTGGTCAAAATTGATCGACATTAATGTCAAAGGGGTGTTTTACGCGGCCAAAGCGGCCCTGCCCCATATGATGAAATCGGGCGAGGGTATCATCTTGACCGTTAGTTCAGGGGCCGCGCATAACCCATTAGAAGGGTGGAGCGCCTATTGCGCATCAAAAGCGGCGGCGGCCATGATGACCCGCAGTTTGCATTTGGAGTATGGCTGGCATGGAATTTCATCTATGGGTCTATCGCCTGGAACCGTTGCCACGCAGATGCAGCGTGATATCAAGGCTAGCGGCATGAACCCCGTGAGTGAATTGGACTGGAGCGATCATGTCCCCCCCACTTGGCCCGCCAAGGCGATGGTGTATATGTGTGAAAACGCGAAAAAATTTGCGGGACAGGAATTGGCGCTACGCGATCCCGACCTGCGCAAAGCAATAGGTGTTGCATGATCAATGTCGATAAAACCAATCCTGTCTGGGTTGCAACCCTGGACAGACCGGATAAGGCAAATGCCCTGACCGAACAAATGTTGATCGATTTGCGCGACACCGCCCGCGATGCGAAAGACGCAAGTGGTTTGATCCTGACGGGCGAAGGTAGGGTTTTTTCCGCAGGGGCCGATTTGGATGCGGCGCGCGCCGGCCTCGCCACCTCACCCTTGTGGGAGGAATTGTCAAGTGCCATCGCTGATCTGCCCTGTATGAGCATTGCCGCCCTAAACGGCACGCTTGCAGGTGGTGCAATGGGCATGGCACTGGCCTGCGATATGCGGATTGCAGTGGCAAGTGCAAAATTCTTTTACCCCGTGATGAAGCTTGGCTATCTGCCCCAACCCAGCGACCCGATGCGAATGCGCGCCCTAATCGGTCCTGCACGCACCAAGATGATCCTGATGGGTGGGCAGAAAATTTTTGCGGATGAGGCGCTGTCCTTTGGCCTGATTGATCGCATCGTTGATCCTGCTGATCTGCTGGATCATGCCCATTCCCTGATGACCGATAGCGCGGCTGCGAACCCAGAACATTGTGCCGCGATTAAGGGGATGATTGGGGCGAATTGATCCCAGTGTTGGATTAGCGTTTCGTTAACTTTTGCACCGACGTCATACAGATTTGGAATTTATCGCTTTCGACGCCCGCCTGTGGTTTTTGATAAAAACTGCGGCGGGCGTTTTGCCACCCACCTAAAAAACTTGGCTAGGCGTGGATGCCCACGCAATGCATCCACCGATGCGTAAGATCGGGCAAGCTCTGCCTCACTCAAAGTAGCATGAATTTCTTTGTGACAAATGTGGTGAATTAGGATCGTTGGACCGCCTTTTCCACCCTTAAGTTTTGGGATCAGATGGTGCAAACTTTGCGGTGCATCTGGTGGAATTGGGCGTTCACATAAGGGACACACCGGATCGCTCATCTCAATTGCCTCATTGTCAAACCCCTCATTTTGCTATCAAAATATGATTTAGGTGCGGAATCAAGGGATGTAAAATACGGAATTCGATCAGATTCCCCCGATCGTTCAGTGGGCTTTTTCATAGGCTGTGCAGGGATGAGATATCGCCTCGGCATGGTTGCTAAGCCCTGCGGCGTGGTCTCAGTTTATCTTATTGGTTCTGGCCTATTATGGGACCGTCTTTGCCGCAAAAAAGATGAACCCAATCATCACCCGCATCCTAACACTACAGGACCGTTCAACATCTGTCATTGCGCAAATACGGCTTTTTATATTGATGTTTTTGGCCCTTTTGATGCCCCTGTTGGCCTATGCCTTCAAAGGCATCGGTGAAACCCTGACCCGTTCGATTTTCGGATCTGGCGCCGCCATCGCCTTTGGCAAACGGGTATTTTTATTCCTAGCGATCCGCAGTTTTGCACGGGATATGTTGACCGATACTTTATTGCAATTATTGGAAAAATTCGTGCTGATCCCTGTGGGTGCGCTTTATGCGCTGGGGCTCTTGGACATGGTCGCAGCAAGGCAACCGAGATTGCCATTTTCGGCGCGGCATTTTAATTCTGATGAATATCATGGGGATTTCCCTGACCTCGCTCGCCGTACTTGAGGGCGCAGTTGGTGTTGGCCTTAGCTTTGGTTTGCAAAAGATTGCATCAAACTTCATCTCGGGCGTAATCCTCTTGTTAGAAGGACAAGCAACCGTTGGGGATTATGTCGAACTTGACGGTGGAGAAGCGGGCGCAATCGTGAAAACCACTGCGCGTTCAATGATCATTGAAACATATGAAGGACGTTGGATCGTCGTTCCCAACGAAGATTTCATCACGACCCGGGTTGTCAATTATTCGGACCAAGGCAGCGCAAACCGCTATGAATCCGATTTTTCCGTCAGTTATGACACCGATACAAATTTGGTCCCCGCCCTGGTCGAAGCCGCTGTTTCCAAACACCCAGAGGTCTTTAACGATCCATTTCCACCTGATTGCGAACTGCGCGGTTTTGGGGAAAGTGGCATCAACTTTGCCGCCAAATTTTGGGTCAATGGGATTGATGACGGTAAAAACAAATACACGTCTGATGTTCTTTATCATCTGGAACACGTTGAAAGAAAAAGATATTAAAATCCCATACCCACATCGCGTGGTTGAGTTTAAAAATATGCCGGATATACCTGAGGAATGACAAAAAAAGCATTGGTGATTGGGGGTGGTCCCGCAGGTTTGATGGCTGCTGAGCAGTTGGTCACTGCGGGGCTGTCCGTAACCATCGCCGAGGCAAAGCCCACCTTGGGTCGTAAATTTCTGATGGCAGGAAAATCGGGTTTGAACCTAACGATGGACGAAGCAGTTTCTGCGTTTTTGCCCAATTATTACGACGCCCGGACGTACCTTGACCCGCTGATTGCATCCTTTGGCCCGCAAGAGGTGAAAGAGTGGACAGCAAAATTGGGTCAACAGATTTTTATCGGCACATCAGGACGCGTCTTTCCCAAGGTGATGAAGGCATCCCCCCTATTGCGCGAATGGATTGCGCGGTTGCGGGGTTCAGGTGTTAGCCTAAGGACCAATTGGAAACTGACAGGCTTCACCGATAATAATGCGCAATTTCAAACACCTGACGGTGCCAAAAACATCATCGCCGATGTTGTAGTATTGGCCATGGGGGGCGCAAGTTGGGCGCGTTTGGGGTCTGATGGGGCATGGGCGGAACAGTTCGGCCCAATTACCCCGTTCCAACCCGCAAATTGCGCCTTTACGATGGATTGGACGGATCACATGACCAAATTCTTCGGCACGCCTATTAAGAATATTACTCTTCGCGCTGGCGACATGACATCGCGCGGGGAGATCATTGTGTCACGCAATGGCATCGAAGGCGGCGGCATTTATTCCGTCAGCCGCGCACTGCGCACAGGCGTTCCATTAAAGATAGATCTTAAACCCGATTGGACAGTCGACCGGGTCGAAAGCGCACTGTCAAAATCCCGCGGCAAGGAAAGTCAGACAAACCATCTGCGTAAAGCCCTAAAACTTGACCCAATAAAGATCGCATTGATGCGCGAGATTACACCGCAACTGCCGCAAAATGCCCAAGAACTGGCCAAAATGGTGAAATGCCTGTCCATTACAACCCTTGAACCGCGCCCCATGGATGAGGCGATTTCGACAGCGGGTGGAATCCCGTGGAACCGATTGGACGCGGGTCTTATGTTACTGGATCGCCCCGGCATTTTTTGTGCGGGTGAAATGATTGATTGGGAGGCACCAACAGGCGGCTATTTGATCACCGCCTGTTTGGCAACGGGCCGATGGGCGGGATTGCACGCCGCGCAATTTTCACAGCATACATAATCACATGTGATTTAAGGCAAGGCCGCGGCACGCTTGAACGCATCGCGTTCGCGCAAGCGTTTTGTGTAGGCTTTGAATGTCTCATTCTCTAATGGGAATTTGGCGTTATAGGCCCAACCGCCACAATGCACCAAAATGATATCGGGAATGGTCATCGTGTCCCCCATCAGATAGGGGCCGTCGATTTGTTCCATCAGGCGATCCAATGACCGCGCGAATTCCAATTTCAGGCTTTCTTTCACGGCGGGCACCCGTTCTTCCTCTGGCAAGATGAAACTATGACGGGCTGCGGTCCATAAAACTGCATCAATTTCATCATTCACACGGTGCAGCAATGCGTCTTGCTTTGCACGTTGTACCGATCCTGCCGGAAAGGTTAATCCTCCATGGCGATCCGCCAAAAAGGTGATGATTGCCGCGCTGTCGGTGATTACCTCGCCTTCGGCAATCAGGGCAGGTAATTTACCCGTGGGGCTATGTTCCAACGCCTCTGGTGAACGTACGGAATAGGGTTTGTGATCATATTCAACTCCCAATTCTTCCAACACCCATAAAACGCGAAATGTGCGGTTTGTGCGTGATCCAACGACTGTATACATGTGGCTCTCCTATTGTTGTGATCAATAAAGTGGTGCGCTGCAGGTGTGTCCAGTGCAAATGCAGATTTGGAACGCAACGTGACCCTAAAATTCAACACATTTCCACCATGGCAGAATCGTCTAAATGCGTGCTAGGGTTTGTGGTATGAATTCACACAACCCCAACATAGGCCACGATCGTCCGGTTATTCGGCAACTGGATGACGCTGCGATTAACCGAATTGCCGCTGGTGAAGTGGTGGAACGACCCGCGTCTGCCGTGAAGGAATTGGTTGAAAATGCCATTGATGCAGGGGCGCAGCGCATCACCATTGATATCGCGGATGGGGGGAAAACGTTGATCCGTGTGGGGGACGATGGCTGCGGGATGAGTGCGGCGGATCTGCCTCTTGCGTTGTCCCGTCATGCGACGTCAAAAATTGATGGTTCTGATTTGCTGAACATCCACAGTTTCGGGTTTCGCGGCGAGGCGCTGCCGTCCTTGGGTGCGGTTGGTCGGTTGTCGATTTATTCGCGCGCTGCGGGTCAGGATGGCGCGGAAATCACTGTCGCGGGGGGTGACATGGGGCCCGTCAAACCCGCAGCGCTGAGCAAAGGAACAGTGATCGAGTTGCGCGATTTGTTTTACGCAACCCCCGCACGTCTGAAATTCCTGCGCACAGATCGGGCAGAGGCACAGGCGATCACAGATATCATCAAGCGTTTGGCCATGGCAGAACCCTCAATCGGGTTTCATTTGCGCGATGTGTCAAATGGCGGATCAAGATCCGTGTTCCGCGTCGATCCAGAAACGGGTGATTTGTTTGACGCGCTTCACAGACGATTAGCGAAAATTCTGGGGGCTGAATTTGCCGATAACGCCCTAAAGATTGATGCAGAGCGTGACGGGTTTCATCTGTCTGGTTATGCGGCGCTGCCAACGTTTTCACGCGGGGCTGCGGTGATGCAGTATTTCTTTGTGAACGGGCGCCCTGTGCGCGATAAACTTTTGATCGGGGCACTGCGCGGTGCCTATGCGGATTTCCTGTCACGTGATCGACACCCAGCTGTTGCATTGTTTGTGGATTGCGACCCGCACCTTGTTGATGTGAACGTGCATCCCGCCAAATCCGAGGTGCGCTTTCGCGAACCGGGCTTGGTGCGCGGACTGATTGTATCCGCCCTGCGCCACGCATTGGGCGAGGCGGGACACCGCGCATCGACCACGGTTGCGGGCGCGACATTGGGTGCAATGCGCCCAGAGACCCCGCATCAGCCGATCTATCAAATGGACCGCCCCAGCGCCGCGGTGCGCAACGTCAGTTATCAGACCCAAGCGCCCGAAAGCTTTGGTTTTGCAGAGGCCCCCGCGCCATCCGCCCGCATTGATGACCCCGTGATCGAACCCGCCCAAGATCCGCAGCAAACGGACCACCCGCTGGGGGCGGCGCGTGGGCAGGTTCATGAAAACTATATCATCGCACAAACACAAGACGGCATCGTCATTGTCGACCAACACGCCGCGCATGAACGGCTGGTATATGAGCATTTGAAAAAGCAAATGGCCGAACGTGGGGTCGCGGCCCAAGCGTTGTTGATCCCCGAAATCATCGAACTTTCCGCTGGGGATTGCACGATGTTGTTGGAATTGGCGAATGAATTTAGCCGTTTTGGGCTTGGCATCGAATCCTTTGGAAACGGGGCGATTGCCGTGCGTGAAACCCCTGCGATTTTGGGCGAAGTCAATGCCAAGGATTTGATATTGGACCTTTTGGACGAAATATCAGACTGGGGCAGCAGCCAATTGATCCAAGAACGGATCGAGGCGATTTTGTCCCGCATGGCCTGCCATGGGTCAATCCGATCAGGTCGCCGCATGCGCGCCGAAGAAATGAACGCCCTCTTACGCGAGATGGAGGCGACGCCCCATTCAGGTCAATGCAACCACGGCCGCCCCACTTATGTGGAACTTAAACTGAGCGATATTGAACGCCTATTTGGACGAACTTAATGCCCCTTGATTTCAATGACCCAACCACACAAATGATCATTGGCGCAGGGCTGATTGTTTTGTTGCTCTTGCTGCTATCGCTTCGTGCGGTTTCGCGCTTGACCAAGGCTGCTGAACCACTGAGCAATCAGATTAATGCCTTGGGACAACGCGTTCAGGCACTTGGCGAAGGCCAAGAGAGGTTGGCGGGCGGTCTGCATCACGTGTCAGAGGCGCAGGCCAAACAGCAAACCAACATGTTGCAATTGGTGGAAAAACGATTGGCCGATGTGCAACTGCAAATGAACGAAAATTTGCAAGGCTCCGCCCGTCGAACGGCCCACTCATTGGGTGAATTGCAACAACGCCTGACTGCGATTGACAAGGCTCAGGAAAACATCACAAAACTTTCGGGCGATGTTTTATCGCTTCAGGATATTTTGTCGAACAAACAAACCCGCGGTGCCTTTGGCGAAATTCAGTTGAATGATATTGTGTCTAAGGCGCTCCCTTCGGACAGTTACACGTTGCAGGCCACGCTTTCCAACGCGCGACGCGCGGACTGCTTGATCCATTTGCCAAATCCACCGGGTCCCATTGTGATTGACAGTAAGTTTCCGCTGGAACCCTATGAAGCGCTGCGCAATGCAAAAACTGATTGGGAATTGAACGAAGCCGCACGTCAATTACGGACAGCTGTCAAAAAACACATCAAAGATATTTCGGAAAAATACATCATTGAGGGTGAAACCGCAGATGGTGCATTGATGTTCCTACCATCCGAGGCGGTTTATGCCGAATTGCATGCAAATTTTTCGGAATTGGTCCGCGAGGGATTCACCGCTCGTGTTTGGATTGTCTCACCCACCACCTGCATGGCCACCCTGAACACCATGCGCGCCATATTAAAGGACGCGCGCATGCGTGAACAGGCAGGTGCCATTCGTCGGGAACTAGGGTTGCTATATCAGGATGTGGATCGTTTGGGCACGCGTGTTGAAAACCTGGATCGTCATTTTACCCAAGCCGCCAAAGATATTACCGAAATCAAAATCAGCGCAGATAAGGCGGGAAAACGTGCGCGCCGGTTGGATAACTTTGATTTCGAAGAAATTAAATCAGACACGCCAAAGATGTTAGATCAGAATTAACGCCAGACTGGGGATATGGACTTCTGCTTTGTGAATCCTTTGGATATAGCAACAGGTAAACGTTAGGGGATGCGGAAATGGCCCATATAATCGTGGTGGGAAACGAAAAAGGTGGCGCAGGTAAATCCACCGTCACGATGCATATTGCCACGGCATTGGCACGGATGGGACACCGCGTTGGGGCGATTGATTTGGACCTGCGTCAACAAAGCTTTGTGCGCTACCTCGTTAATCGACAAAAACACTTTGCTGAAACGGGAATGGATCTACCCTCGCCCACGTATTTCCCATTATCTGACATCGAGAAATCACAAATTCCAGACGGTGAAAATATCTATGATCACCGACTATCTGCCGCTGTGGCCAAGGCCGACCCAAATAGCGATTTTATTCTTATCGATTGTCCCGGCTCACACACCCGCCTTAGTCAAGTTGCGCATTCGTTGGCAGATACATTGATCACGCCACTGAACGACAGTTTTGTCGATTTTGATCTATTGGCCCATGTAAGTTCAGATGGCGAAAAGATTGAGGGACCATCCGTTTATTCCGAAATGGTGTGGCACGCCCGTCAATTGCGCGCCCAAGCTGGCCTGAAACCCATCGACTGGATCGTGGTGCGCAACCGCGTTGGTGCGCAACAAATGGTGAATAAGCTGAAGATGGAGCGGGCATTGGATAAACTGGCCAAACGGATTGGGTTCCGCGTTGGACCAGGATTTAATGAACGTGTCATTTTCCGTGAATTGTTCCCACGTGGTCTGACCCTGCTGGATCTAAAAGATGTTGGCGTCAAACAGTTGAACATTTCCAATATCGCGGCGCGCCAAGAACTGCGTGAATTGGTTAAAACACTGGATTTGCCAAACGTGACTGCGAAATTCTAGGGCTGGCTAAGCGCGTTTAAGACGCGGCGCAGGACTGTGATTTCCTCAGTACTTAATTTTTGCATCAACACTTGGTCGTGCTGTCGTGCATGGGCGCGTAAATCTTCATAAACCGCGCGTCCCTGCGACGTGAGCGTCAGCCATTCGTGACGACGATCCTTTTCATCTGGTTTACGTTGCAAATACCGCCTCTGCTCTAATCTCTGCACCGCACGGCTGACCTTGGTTTTGTGCATGATCGCCTTTTCACAGATGTCTTTGGCCGTCATCCGCTCAAAGATTGCCAGATGAAACAACACCCGCCATTCAGTGCGCAACATGCCATATCGCCCCTTATATATCCGCTGAAACGATTGGCTGCTGATCTCAGCTGCTTGGTTCAAAAGATAGGGCAAAAATTCGCGTAAATCGAAGTCATCTTTCTGTGTCATTTTTTCAATATAAGGGGTTGTTAGTTACATTTTCAACTATTACCAGATTTTCAATTCACGCGGTAGAGGAGCATCAAAATGAATCGCCCCACGTTTCCACATAGCTTTGTCCAAGCCCCGTCAAATGATGGGATCACCGAAGGGTACATGCCCGGTTTCGGAAATGATTTTGAGACCGAAGCCTTGCCAGGCGCGCTCCCGCAGGGTCAAAACAGCCCACAAAAATGTAACTATGGGCTTTATGGCGAACAACTTTCTGGAACAGCGTTCACAGCACCCAGCCATCAAAATGAACGCACATGGTGTTATCGCATTCGTCCCTCTGTGAAACATTCACATCGGTATGAAAAAATTGATCTGCCCTATTGGAAATCTGCACCGCATATCGACCCAGATGTTGTGTCGCTGGGTCAATATCGTTGGGATCCTGTGCCGCATGCATCCGAACGGCTAACATGGCTTACGGGGATGCGCACCATGACCACCGCAGGCGACGTGAATACTCAAGTCGGCATGGCCAGCCATATCTATTTGGTAACGGCGTCAATGGTGGACGAATATTTCTATTCCGCGGACAGTGAACTATTGATTGTCCCACAAGAAGGCCGCCTCAGATTTTGTACAGAACTGGGGATCATTGACCTAGAACCAAAGGAAATCGCAATCATCCCACGCGGCATGTTGTATCGTGTTGAGGTGTTAGAGGGGCCCGCGCGCGGATTTGTGTGCGAAAACTATGGCCAAAAATTCGCCCTGCCTGGGCGTGGTCCTATCGGCGCAAACTGTTTGGCAAATCGGCGCGATTTCAAATCCCCTGTCGCCGCATTTGAGGATCGCGAAGTTCCAAGTCGCGTTGTGATTAAATGGTGCGGCCAATTCCACGAAACGCATATCGGCCATAGCCCTTTGGATGTTGTCGCTTGGCATGGCAATTACGCGCCCTGCAAATATGATTTACGCACATACTGCCCCGTTGGTGCGGTGTTGTTTGATCACCCCGATCCATCCATCTTTACGGTGCTAACCGCCCCATCGGGTGTTGAAGGCACGGCAAACATCGATTTTGTTTTGTTCCGCGAACGTTGGATGGTTGCGGAAAATACATTCCGCCCACCATGGTATCACAAAAACATCATGTCCGAATTGATGGGCAATATTTACGGCCAGTATGATGCAAAACCAAAGGGTTTTGTGCCAGGCGGCATGAGCCTGCACAACATGATGCTGCCCCACGGCCCGGATAAGAATGCATTTGAAGGTGCATCAAACGCGGATTTACAGGCGCAGAAATTGGATAACACGATGTCCTTCATGTTCGAAACGCGCTTTCCTCAGCATTTGACGGCCTATGCCGCTAAAGAGGCGCCCCTTCAGGACGATTACATTGATTGTTGGGTTGATATCGAAAAGAAATTTGATGGCACCCCCGGAACCAAGTAATTCACGCAGATCCTGCCAAGAAAGAGACATACCATGAGACTATTAAACAGTTGGGTCGCCTCCGCAAATGATCCCCAATCGCCCTTCCCACTAAACAACCTGCCATACGGTGTGTTTTCAACAGCTGACACAGATCCACGCTGTGGTGTTGCAATTGGGGATATGATCCTTGATCTGCAGGCCGCGGAAGAAGCTGATATGATCAAGCTCGACGAAGGGCCGGTTTTTGACGTTCCCTTTTGGAACGAAGTGATGGAATTGGGGCCAGAGGCGTGGGAAAAACTGCGCAAACAAATCACAGCGATCCTTAAAAAGGCCAGCGCCCATCAGGGTCAGGCGATTGATATGTTAACGCCGCAATCGGATGCGATCATGCATTTGCCATTTTTGGTCAGTGAATACACTGATTTTTATGCAGGTCGTCATCACGCAACCAACGTGGGAACCATGTTCCGTGGTGCTGAAAACGCACTGCCACCAAATTGGCTGCATATACCAATTGGCTACAATGGCCGCGCCTCTTCGGTTGTGGTTAGCGGAACAGACATTCGTCGTCCATGGGGTCAACTAAAGGCACCCGATGCCGCGCAACCCGAATTCGCGCCATGCCGTCGGTTTGATTTTGAATTGGAACTTGGCGCTGTGGTTGGTCTGCCATCTGAGGGACCCATCACGGTCCAAGAAGCGGATGACCTAATCTTTGGATATGTGTTGTTAAATGATTGGTCAGCCCGCGATATTCAGGCTTGGGAATACCAGCCATTGGGCCCGTTTCAGGCCAAGGCAACTGCCACATCAATCAGCCCATGGATCGTCACCAAGGCGGCGCTAGAGCCATTCCGTGTCGATACCCCAGAACGCGAAGTGGAATTGCTGGACCACCTACAGGACTGTGGTCCAATGCTTTATGACATTTCGCTTGAGGTTGGGTTGTTGTCAAAATCAGGTGGTAAGAAAATCATCACCCAGACCAACTATAAAGAGATGTACTATTCCTCTGCCCAGCAATTGGCACATCATACGACGTCAGGATGCCCAATGAACCCAGGCGATTTATTGGGATCAGGTACAATTTCAGGCACAGAACACCATCAACGCGGCAGTATGCTTGAACTCAGCTGGGGTGGAAAAGACCCCATTGAGTTGGACAACGGGGAAACACGTAGCTTCCTTGAAGATGACGATCAAATCGTGATGTCAGGTGCTGCACGTAGTGAAACATTGACCATCGGATTTGGCACCTGTGTCGGACGCGTCCTGCCTGCCCTTGAAAATCCATACGAACGATAAACCATTAAGCGGGCGTGGCAGGATCACGCCCACCGAAAACCAATAGGAGAGTCACATGGCAAAAGCCTTCGCATCCCAAAGCGATATGAGTGAAAAGAAAATCAGCTTTACCGAAATCGGCGAAGGCCTTTACGCCTTTACCGCTGAGGGCGACCCAAACTCTGGTGTGATCATTGGTGACGAAAGTGTCATGATCATCGAAGCGCAGGCGACACCCCGCCTTGCCAATAAGGTGATTGAATGTGTCCGCAGTGTCACAGACAAACCAATTTCACACGTTGTTCTAACCCATTATCACGCGGTGCGCGTTTTGGGTGCATCCGCATTCAACGCCGATCAAATCATTATGTCGGATATGGCACGTGCGATGGTTGTGGAACGCGGGCAAGAAGATTGGGACAGTGAATTCCAACGCTTCCCTCGTCTGTTTGAAGGACACGAAAGCATTCCGGGACTGACATGGCCGACGACAACATTTGATGGATCAATGTCTGTGTATCTTGGGAACCGCCGCGTCGATTTAATGCATTTGGGACGCGCGCATACCGCAGGTGACATCGTCATCAACGTGCCTGATCAAAACGTGATGTTCACAGGTGACATTGTTGAATACCATTCCGCCTGCTACTGCGGCGATGGTCATTTCGCGGATTGGGGCGATACACTGGATAACATCAAATCGTTTGAGGTTGATGCAATCGCCCCAGGGCGCGGGGATGCGTTGGTTGGACAGGATATGGTGAACCGCGCAATCGAAAGCACCCGTGATTTTGTCGAAAGCACCTATCGCCCTGTGGCCAAGGTTGCGGCACGAAACGGTTCCCTGAAAGAGGCATGGGATGCCTGCCGCGCGGAATGTGATCCGAAGTTCTCCGACTACGCGATTTATGAACATTGTTTGCCGTTTAACGTGGCACGCGCCTACGATGAAGCGCGCGGAATTGATACGCCCCGCATTTGGACGGCACAACGTGATTTGGACATGTGGGAGGCCCTTCAAAGCTAGGGGAGCTAAAAGATGAACAAAATCTTTGAAACGCCACTATATCCGTATTACCAATCTGTCGATCAGACCGCATCTGCGCCTGGGCACCACAGTGTTGTGGTGATTGGCGCAGGTCCCGTTGGGTTGGGTATGGCGATCGATCTGGCACAGCACGGAATTGATGTTGTTGTTTTGGATGACAACGACAAGGTCAGCTTTGGCAGTCGCGCAATTTGTTTTGCAAAACGCACTCTGGAAATTGCAGATCGATTGGGATTTGGGGACAAATTGGTCGACAAAGGGGTTCAATGGAACCTTGGCAAAGTGTTCTTTGATGAACGCAAGGTTTATGAATTTAACCTTTTGGCAGAAGACGGGCACGCCCGCCCCGCGTTCATCAACCTGCAACAGTATTATTTTGAACAATACCTTGTTGAACGCGTCCAAGAGATCAATTCAGAGACCCCAAAAATTGATGTCCGCGGCAAGAACCGTGTGAGCGCGATCAAGGATCATGGCGCCTATTCCGCCCTTACGGTCACAACACCCGACGGCGAATATACGATACATGCAGATTGGGTCATCGCCTGTGATGGCGCAGGAAGTCCGACGCGCTCGATGATGGGGCTTGATTTTGTTGGCCGTGTATTCGAGGACAACTTCCTAATCGCGGATGTCACGATGGAAGCGGATTTTCCAACCGAACGTTGGTTTTGGTTTGACCCGCCATTCAATCGCGGACAATCGGCATTGTTGCATAAACAGCCCGATGGTGTGTGGCGGATCGATCTACAATTGGGATGGGATGTCGATAAAGAAGCCGAAAAACAACCAGATCGCGTCATTCCGCGCCTAAAGGCGATGTTGGGTGACGATGTGAAATTTGAATTGGAGTGGGTCAGTATTTACACATTCCAATGTCGTCGAATGGAAAAATTCCGCCACGGCAATGTTATCTTTGCAGGCGATAGCGCGCATCAGGTATCCCCATTCGGCGCGCGCGGCGCAAATAGTGGATTGCAAGATGTCGACAACCTAAGTTGGAAATTGGCCCATGTGATCAAGGGGCTTGCCCCCGACACCTTGCTGAATAGCTATGACGATGAACGCATCCACGGTGCGGACGAAAACATCATGAATTCGACACGCTCAACAGATTTCATCACACCGAAATCCGACATAAGCCGCGTGTTTAGAAATGCCGTTTTAGATCTGTCCGAACATCATGACTTTGCCCGCCCATTGGTGAACTCTGGTCGTTTGTCGATGCCATGCAACTATGTCGGTCACAGCTTAACGGGTGAAGACGCCGTGGCGGGTGGCCCTGCGCGCAGTCAACCGGGCATGCCCTGTCCTGATGCGCCATTGGAAGATGGCTACTTGCTGTCCAAACTGGGCGGGGGATTTACCCTGATGACGCTGAACACTGATGCGCCATCGCCCCAAGAGATTGAGGGCATTGAGATTGCCCATCTAGAGATGAGGGCAACATCAGACACAAACAAAACGCTTGGCGAGCGCTTCCTTGGCACGGCCGAACGCGCGATCTATCTTATTCGTCCTGACCAACATATTGTTGCGCGATGGTCCGAATACGACGCAGCAAGCGTGCAAATGGCAGTGGCGACCGCATTGGGGAAAACACAATGAGCACCCTAATCCTGACCCCAAATATCCCCAATGGTGACGATTTTTACGAAAAACTTCTGAACGCGCATGAGGGATTGAGTAAAGAGCAAAGTGATGCGTTAAACGCGCGCCTGATCTTGGTTCTGTCCAATCACATTGGAGACATAGACATATTGGAACAGGCGCTGGATGCCGCAAAAACTGCGGGGCAGGCAGCATGACGGATGTGGTTCTTTAAGATTACTGGCGCTCTTCTGCATCCTATCGGTTGCGGATTGCGATGAACCTTGCGGGGATTTCGTATCAATCTGTTTCCGTTGATCTGTTAAGGGGTGAACATAAAACAGAGGCCTATCTAAACCGTAACCCACAGGGTTTGGTGCCTGTTTTGGAAATCGATGGGTATTCAATGACCCAATCGCTCGCAATTTTAGAATATCTAAATGATACACGCGAAATTACATTGATATCAACTGATCCCGTCTCGGCAGCGCAGGAACGCGCGATTGCCCATGCCATTGCGGTCGATATTCACCCCGTGTGCAATGTTTCGGTTGCCGCTTACGCCGTACAACAATCAGGACGGGACGAAACCCGTGTTGAATGGATGCAACGGTTTATCGCACCTGGCCTCACGGCAGTTGAAACCATGCTGAACATGCGTCCAAAAACCGCCTTTGCGCATGGCGATGCACCTGGCCTTATCGACATTTGCATCATGCCACAGCTGTACAATGCGGACCGTTGGGGCGTGGATGTCAGCACGCATACGAATATCATGAGAATTGCTGAAAACTGTGCCGCCCACCCTGCATTTCAGGCGGCGCATCCAGACGCTGTTAAGCCAAGCAAATAAAGAGCACGCCTAGGCAGGTGTGCGATGCGACACCGCGGCAGGATCCGTTTTTAACTCGATGATCGCGGGTTTTCCCGATGAGCGTGCACGTTCCAATGCACCTGGAAACTCTGCCGATGTCGTTACCGTTTCACCATATGCGCCATAGGCTGCGGCCAATGCGGCAAAATCAGGATTGATCATATCCGTGCCCGATGGACGATTGGGATAGTGGCGTTGTTGATGCATGCGGATCGTTCCGTAAACGCCATTGTTCGACACAATCACAATGATATTGGCGCCATACTGAATGGCCGTGCCAAATTCCTGCATACACATTTGAAAACACCCATCACCCGCCAGACATACAACCTCTTGCTGAGGGCGTTCCAGTTTTGCGGCCACCGCCGCAGGAAGTCCGTAGCCCATGGATCCTGACGTTGGGGCCAGCTGTGTGCGATAGGATTTGTATCGGTAATATCGATGCAGCCACGCCGCATAATTCCCCGCACCATTTGTGACAATCGCATCCTCTGGCATGACCGAGCTGAGGTGCGTGATCACCTGCTCCATCTTCACATCCCCGGGGGTGGCAAAGGGGGTTTGCCATGCTTCATAAGACGCGCGTTCTGCCGCTGGGAGCGAGGCCAGTGGTTCCTGAACCAAGTCCAGTGCAGTTTTTAAAAATGCTTTAGGGTCACAGCAAACACCGCGATCAGCAACATAAACGTGACCAATTTCATCAGGGTTGGCATGTACATGTATCAACCGTTGCTTTGTTTTGGGGGGTGTTAACATGGCATATCCGCCCGTGGTCATTTCCCCCAACCGTGCCCCAAGAACCAACAAAACATCTGCATCATCAATGCGTTTTGCAAGATCAGGATTTGGTCCAATCCCAACATCCCC
>Ga0181595_10001505_pt1 | contig 25050 bp, 13 predicted proteins | sample 041ome_7_FD_145604 | JGI IMG/M metagenome (GOLD analysis project Ga0181595, IMG submission 145604) | Coastal salt marsh microbial communities from the Groves Creek Marsh, Skidaway Island, Georgia - 041401AS metaG (spades assembly) | ecosystem: Environmental > Aquatic > Marine > Intertidal zone...
GCGCGTCGTCGAGCGCGCGATCCTCGACGTCGAGGGCGTCCATCGCGCGCGCGCCGCGCGGCGCCGTGCCGCTGTGCCGCGCGCGACGGCCGACCGACCGACCGACCGACCGACCGACCGACCGACTGGTGTACAAACAGTGACACGCGAAATAACCATCGCCGCGACGCCACTGATGGGAATCTTCACGTATTGAAGAGCCGCCGCCGGCACACCCCGACGCCGCGCGCGCGCGAGCGCCATGGCGGACGCCCTCGCCTCGACGCTCGACGGCCTGACGCTCGACGGCGCGAGGCACAGGTACTCGAAGATCTACGACCGCGTCCCGATCGAGAAAGTGCTCGCGACGGCGGAAAAAGACGCGATCGGACGGACGATCGTCGTCGGTGGCTGGGTGAAGACGGGACGCGAGGCGGAGCGAGGCGCGCTGCTGTTTCTCGCGGTGAACGACGGGAGCGGACCGGGAAACCTGCAGGTGGTGGTGAAATCCGAGACGTACGCCGAGCTGGGGGAGCTGAAGACGACGGGGACGAGCGTGGTGATCGAGGGCGAGCTGCGGGCGCCGCCGGAGAGCGCGAAGGGGCAGGCGATCGAGATGCACGCGACGAGGGTGCTGATGGTCGGAAAGTGCGACGGCGCGACGTATCCGATCGCGAAGAAGAAGCAGACGCTGGAGTTCCTGCGGGAGAAGATTCATCTGCGACCGAGGACGAACACGATCGCGAGCGTGGCGCGGGTGCGGAGCGCGCTCGCGTACGCGACGCATACGTTTTTTAACCAAAATGGGTTCTTGTACGTGCACACGCCGTGCGTGACGCAGAGCGATTGCGAGGGAGCGGGAGAGATGTTTCAAGTGACGACGTTGCTGAGCGAGGCGGAGAAGCCGGAGGCGTTAGAGGCGACGGTGAAGCCGGAGGAGGTTGAGGCAAAGCGCGCCGAGGTTTCCGCGTGCGGCGGAGAGATCAAGTCGATGAAGGAGAGTGGGGCGGATTCCAAGGAGGTGAAGAAGGCGGTGAAGACGTTAGATAAACTCAAGCAAGAGCTGTCGCAGATGGAATCGGCGGCGCGCAAGATTGGCGGGATTCAACGCGCCGAAGACGGTTCCATCGATTACTCCCGCGATTTCTTTGGCGGCAAGTCGTACTTGACCGTTTCCGGGCAGTTACAGGTGGAAACGTACGCGTGTGCGCTCTCTAACGTGTACACTTTCGGTCCGACGTTCCGTGCGGAGAACTCGAACACCACCAGACACTTGGCTGAGTTCTGGATGATTGAACCCGAGCTCGCGTTTGCCGACTTGAACGACGACATGCAGTGCGCGGAGGATTACGTCAGGTTCTGCTGCAACTACCTCCTCGAGAACTGCTACGGCGACTTGGAATTCTTTGCCAAGATGTACGACAGCACGTGCATCGATCGCGTGAAGGAAATTGCGACAACGCCGTTTGGTCGCGTCTCGTACACCGAAGCCATCGATCTCTTGGAAAAAGCCGTCGCCGACGGCAAGGAGTTCGTCTACCCAGTCTCTTGGGGTATCGACTTGGCCACCGAACACGAGCGCTGGCTCGCCGAGGAACACTTCAAGAAACCCGTGATCGTTTACAACTACCCGAAGGACATCAAGGCTTTCTACATGCGCTTGAACGACGACAACAAAACCGTCGCTGCGATGGACGTCTTGGTGCCAAAGGTTGGCGAACTCATCGGCGGTAGTCAACGCGAGGAGCGATTGGACGTGTTGGAACGCCGAATGGTGGAATGTGACCTCGTGCCGGAAGAATATTCTTGGTACTTGGACTTGCGTCGTTACGGCACCGTCACCCACGCCGGTTTCGGCCTCGGCTTTGAACGCCTGATTCTTTTGTGCACCGGGATGGAGAATATTCGCGACGTCATTCCGTACCCGCGCTGGCCGAACAACTGCATTAGTTGATTCGCCCAGTCCGCAATTTTCGCCGCTACGATCAAACAAGCGCAACATATTAATACTACATACGACACCAACATCACACCTCGCTACTTACTGCTACCCGCGTCGTCGAAACGCCGCGATGTTGGATTTCAGCGGCGGAAACTGAAAAATCACCACACCAGCGCGCTCATCGTAAAACAACACCGGAAACGTCGCGATTGCATCGACGAAGCCAAGCTTCCCCACCGCGTTGATCGCCTTATCCACCACACCAGAGCCGGGACCCGCTCTCGGCTCATCCGCCGACGCTCCGGCGCCGACCCAAAATGTGTCGAACCCGATGCGACACGCCGGTCGAACCATCCCCTCGCAAACTCGCGACTCCGCCGCCTGTACCGTTCCGCTCGCGCTCAACCACCCATCCGGGACGAACCGCCCTCGATGTCGCACGTCCGAAGAAATCGTCCCGTCGCGTATCACGTATCGCAGCGGGTGAAACAGAACCCCCAGCGGCGTCGCCAATCGAACGATGTGCGGCGCGGCAAACACCCTCCAGTCCCCATCCCCTCGCACCGCGTTATCGATCCCACCGTCCACGAGCGCGCTCGCGATCAGAGCGTCGATATCGCGCTGGATTTCGCTCGGGACGCCGCGATGAAGTTCCCAACTCGACTCGTCTTCGGCGTACTCAACGACGCGTTGGAGCGGCGCGGCGACGTCAGGGCGCGGGGTCGATCGACAGCGACTTTTACGAGCGCGACGGGGCGCCGCGACGACGCGCGAGGGCGCGAGGGCGCGCATGACGCGACGAGTAATGATGGCTGGCACTCGCAAAGGCTAACTATTATTGCAGTCTGAGGTCGGTGAAATCATCGGCGACGACGTCGACGGATGGAGCGGCGGAAGCGCTCGTGTGATGAATCACTGGGAGTGGTGCTGACGTCGCGAACGACGGGGCGAGGAGGGCGGGGTCGATGGTGGGCGGGCGAGGGATTGCGCCGGCGGGCGGCGGATGCGACGATTCGGATGCCAAGGCTTCGTAACCGTAAAATCCATCTTGCGAGGCGGTTCGTTCGTGTGCGGCGTACGACGCCGACGATTGACTCTCGCTGGATTCATTCCGGGAGTGCGCGGAATGGGCCGGCGCGACGGCGGACGGCATGAAGAATTGCGCAGGAGCTTGCGCGCACGCGCCGGCGTTAGGCGCGACGGGGACGAAGCCTTGAGGGGCGACAGTCGGCGTCGAAGTCGTGCTGAACGTCGACACATAACGCGTGTGTACGCCACCTTGCTGTTTTGCGTGCGTGCTTGGCGCCATGACTGGAGGCGGGCCTGCAATTTCACTCGCCGCGCTTTGTTCTGATCGAAGCGGCGGAGCACCCACGGGTGGGGCCTCTTTCGGTGGTGCTCGTCCTCTCTCGAGCCACATCTTGCGCTCGTCGTCGTAATAGAAGACATTCTCTTGGCTCATTGTCGGCTCGTTCGCGGGCTGAGGCTTTGGCGCAACGCCGCCGAAGAGGGACGACATCGATCGTAACAAGTTGCCCGAGGGCGTGCGCTCGTGGCGCGCCACGTGCGCCGGCGGCGGTTGCACGACCGGTGCAGCTTGTGAGTGCGCCGACGAAAGTGTGTGGTGCATTTGCACGGGCTGCTGCTGATACGCATCCGGTGGCGTGTGCGGTCGCGGCTCGTGCGGTGGACCCAGCGGCGAGGCTTGAAATTCACCGCCGTCGCCGAATAGGGAGCTGACGCTTCGATCGAGCAAGCCTTTGACGCCGCTCACCAACACCTTGGCAGCGCCAGCTGCGGCGTCAGCTAATCTGCCAGTTTTTCCGCGTAAACTATTGTGTAACCGATCTTCCATCTGTGCCGCCAACATTCCCACGAGGGCGCCGTTCACTTCGGGAGAATTCCTATCCAGAGAACGAACGCTCTTCAACACAGACTCTACGTACGCCAGCGCTGGTTTCAATTTACCAACCTCAGCTAAAGCTCCGGCGTATAAGAGCTTGTAAGGCAACAGAGATGGAAGTTGCGCTTGTGGATTCGAGCCTAACACCGCGAGTTCGAAAATCTCGGTGAGGTGCACGGCACGAGGCGTGACGTACGTCCTCGGGAACTTGCGATGATCCGCGCCGATGAGACACAACCGCGAATTGAATGAATACGGCGTCGGACGTTGCTTTGACAGTGCGTAGGCAACATGCGCGGCCGTGATGTCATTCTGACACCAGAGCTCGTCGCCGAGCGCTTTGAGCACGAAATCACTCCCTTTTGCTGGGTTTGAACAAAGAATAGCGATGTGCTCGCGCCATCTCGGGAGAAGTTCTCGAATTTGGGAAACTTCCGGCACTTGCATCCCGTGCACGTTCGGTGCAGCCTCGACACCGCTTGTCGTGAGCTCTTGGGGTATCCCAGCCATGACTACTTCGAGCGTGTGGAGCGGCGAACCGACTCGGCACACGCTCTTTGCCATGATGGAGACCGTTTCGTGATAGTGACGACCGCCCATGTGGCTGGCGAGAAGAAGCGCGTGTGGCCATAATTTCGCCGCTACAGCGGCCTGCAGCGCCTCACCGCGCCGACCGGCGATGAGGAGATTCTCTATTTGCACGATTTGTTGCGCGTCGCCTTCGCCCGACGGATTCAGCGGCGACGCCGCGACGTTTGCCGACACCCAACCACCGTCCGAGGCTGCCTGAGCGTCACCGGCGAGCACGGATGCAAGCTCGGCGACAGCGCCTTTTCTATTTTCGCCTAACAAATCACCAGGGGTTGAAATCTCACCCTTATGTCGTAACATCGTCTGTAACACGCGATATAACGTCACTTCGCTCTGTTGCCGTTCTCCCCCGGACGAGAGCGCCGAGTCCATCATCTTTGTCACGTCGGCTTGTCGTCGATTTCCCAACGGCCCGTCGAATGCCTCCATCGATCGTACGTAAGACATACCGAGTGTGTTACCATCCTTTAACATGGATCCAACCGAATGCACGCGCAAGCTACAAGGTGGTATGCTCGTTCCGTGACTGATTCTACCACCAGGATACCCAGGCCCGCTCAGTATGAGCGAGCCGCCAAAACCGAAACTCATCGCCACGTGCTGCGGGCGGCCGTGCGGAGAACGATCAGTGTCGTCATAATTTGCGGGTTTGAGCGTCTCTGTTTCACTATATGCTGCATACTCGAGCTGTTGCGTGGAGTGCGCCTCGTAAGACGGCGCATAGCCGCCATGATTCGCGCTCGGCGCAGGCACAGGCGGATACTCTGGCTGTGCCACGCGAGCGGGCTCGTACGTGTCGTAGCCCGCGCTCGCGCGAGGTGGTGGCGTAAATGGTACGGGCGACGCTGAAGCCAATGCATGCGGCACGGCATGCACGTACGCCATCGGGGAGTCTTCAATCGGCGTCGGCACCATGAACGTCGGCTTCGGCGGCGTCTGCGGCGGCGCCTGCATATCGGAGACGGAATTCGACGATGACACACGGCTGTGCAAATTCTCGGAAGAATACGCCGGCACTATCGGTGGTGCGCTCAGGTCCGCGGTGACGTCGTTTTCTCCATAGTCTGCGTACGCTGATCTAGGCGGCTCTCGCAGTTCAAGCGCGCGATTCGGCTGGTCTTCGTGCGAAGCGCTCGCGAGCGGTTGGGAAAATCCCTGTCGCGCGTACTGTTCCGGAGCATGTTGCTCGTACGCAGTGGCGTGAGCGTGTGACGTCATCCCCATCCCGAAGTCATCGCTCGTTTCGCGCTCGCCGACGAACTCTGCTTGCGGATACTCAGCCGCCGGCGCGTGCGTTTCCTCGTAAAACGCACGATCCGGCGCCGAATCCGTCGGCGCGAAGCTCGTCGCCTCGATAACTGGCGCGCGCGCCTCGGCCGCGACGCTCGCGATCTCGTTCGCCTCCGCCACGTTCTCGCTCGCCGCGTACGTTTCGCGCGCCGGCGCCTCCGCCGCCCCGCTCGCCCGCGCCTCGAACGGAATCACCGCCGGCGCGCTCACCGTCTCCTCCGCCGCGTCTAAATCGTCAAAGAATCCCATCCCATCGTCCCGCGACGCCGCGGGCGACGCGAACGGCGCGTTCGTCGCGTACGTCACCGCCGCCGTCGCCGTCGCCGCCGCGCGAACCGCCCCCGCCGACGCCTCCGACCGCGCCGACGCCGACGCCGACGCGCCGACCTCCCCGCCCCCCCCCGTCGGCGTCAACCAATCGTCGTCGCCCTCGCACCCCCCGAACAGCGCCCCCAAGTCGCCGTTCGCGACTTCCACGAACCCCGTCGGCGCGTCCTCGCGCGTTCGCGGCGTCGTCGGCGTCGTCGCGAACGCCGCCTCCTCCCGTCGCGTCGGCGTCGTCGCGCGCTCGCCCATCGTCGGCGTCGCGACGCCGAACGGTCCGCGCGTCGTCGTCGTCGTCGCGTCGTCGCGCGCCGTCGCGTCGTCGCGCCGCGCGTCGTCGTCGTTCGTCGTCGTCGCGACCGTTCGCTCGCCCGTCGTCGTCGCCTCGCGCGACGCCGACGCCGACGCGCGGCGCGGCGCCGGCGCGACGTCGTCGAGCCACGCGTCGTCGCTGTCCGACGACGCCATGACGACGCGCGACGACGCGCGCGTCGCCGTCTGCCGCATCGATCGTCGTCGAGCGATCACACCGACGCGCGCGATGTCGCGCGAGCGCTCGGACGCGCGCGCGCGCGAGCGACGGTCGAGATCGCGATCGCGATCGCCCGCGCGACGGCGCGCGCGACGCGACGACGCGCGGTGGCGACGCGACGACGATCGGGACGGGGGGCGATTTCGAGGCGACGACGCGCGACGACGGTTCGACGACGACCGCGAGCGACGGGCGCGACGGGACGGGCGCGAACGGGAGTGGACGCGCGATCGCGGCGACGCGCGGTGGGACGAGCGACGGCGCGAGGACGGGCGAGGGTGGACGGGACGGGACGAGGACGCGCGCGCGAGCGCGGGACCGGGCGCGGGACCGGGACCGAGGCGAGACGGATGGGGAAGGGATGGATGGGAACGCGAGCGAGGAAGGTTCGGAAACGATGGCGCGAGGCGGGAGGATCGAGGCGGGGAGCGGTTCGGGGGACACGCGCGAAGACCGGATCCGAGGGAAACGGCGACGCGGGAGGCGCTCGCGTCGCGGTGGTTGGAGAAGAACGCGAACGGGACGGCCAAGGTGAGCGATTATAACGCGGAGAAGTTGAGGCGGGAGATATACGTGGGGAATTTGGTGTCGGGACAGATCGGGGCGACGATGCTGTGCGAATTGTTGAACGATGTGTTGAAGAAGATCGTGCCCGAGGCGTGTCACGCGGTGGGGAAGTTGCCGCCGGTGCTGAGCATCGTGATGGATAGCGCGCAAAAGTACGCGTCTTTGGAGATGCGAAGCTCGGCGTTGGCGACGGCGGCGCTTGGTTTGGATCAGATGCACGTGCTAGGGCGACCGCTGCACATCACTCGGCCGGCGGGATACTTTGACGACCCGGACGCGAAGAGACAAGTTTTAAACGTCGAGCACGTGCTTCCCGCGCCGGAGAAACTGCAGCAAGTGTACGATTATTTGGACGCCCGCAAGATCGAAGAATCGAAATCGAAGGATGAAGCGATCGAACGCGCGAAGAAGATGGCGGTGAGTGTGTCTGAGAGTGTGGCTCACGCCGCCGCGCCGACGACGGCAGAGGCCACGGAGTATTTGTGCCTCGAAAACATGGTCGACGTCAAGACGTTGCTCAGCGCTCGCGAGCGCAAGGAATTGCGATACGATATCGAGGATGAGTGCGGAAAGTGTGGTAAAGTGGTTCGTGTGGTCGTTCCAACGCCGAGCGACGAAGAGGTCGAACGCAAGGCGGCGAGTCGTGCGTACGTTTACTTTGCGCGCGTCGGCAGCGCTGAGAGCGCGCACAAGGTGATGCACGGTCGAAAATTCGGTGGTCGCATAGTCCAGGCGCGATACATAGAGGCTAGTGAGTTCGAAGCCTTCGATAAGAAGTAGTATAGTGCAATGAAATCGTGAGCCAGTGGAGTCTACAGAACAAATTTGTTTATCAGTTTACAAAGAGCTTTATCGGCGCGCAAATGATCACTTTGCCCAGTGCTTCTTATCGATCTCATCGCGCGTGTTGTCGCGGAGTAAAAATAATCTCGCAGCCCGCTCGCGCAATGTGCCTCCGCACTTTAATTTTTGCGCGGTGAGTTCAGCTTTCAGGCGCTCTAAACCGACCGCCTCGAGCGCCTCCGCGCTATCAAATCGCGTCAAATCTAATGGCCCTTCTTCCTTCTGCTCCATCACAGGCGGCGCCATCGTCGGCGCCGACGTCGGTGACTGCGAAGTGGACGCCTCCGGCTCGTTCGCGAGCGCGAGCGCGGGCGCGGGCGCCGCCGGAACGACTCTCGCCTTCTTCGCCGCCGGAAACAACAACGCAGAATCATCGAAATCTTCGTCACTCTCACTCTCACTCTCGTCATCGTTCCCCACCACCGCTTTTCCCTTTTTCGCCTTCTTGCGTTTCGCCGCTTCGATGGCCGCCGCATTCTTAAACCCACTCGCCACCGCGTCGTTCACGCTCTCGCTCACCTTTGCGCTCTCCGCGTGATACGCCTCTCGCTCCTTCTCCTCTAACTCCCTCAGTCTCGCCGCTCCGCTTCCTCCGGCTTGCGATTTCAAGTATTTCTCCGCCTTCGCCTCGGCATCTCGCTCCGCTTTCTCCGCCTCCCACGCCGCGATCTTCTTCTCTCCGTTCACCGCCCGCAAGCGCCGACCGCTCAGGTCGCGACAGGCGTCGAAATTCGTCGTCTGCGTCCCTCGTCGCGCCGACGCGCGCAGCTGCGTGCCGAAGCCGCCCTTGCCGCCGAGTAAGCCACACGTGACGTGCGCGATCAAGTCATCGCTCGCGCGAACCGTCGCGTCGCCGCGCGCGCGCGCGGAACGCGAAAATGCGACGCGCGCGCCGTAGGGCACGAGCGCGGCGTCGCGCGCGCGCAGGGCGTCGACGACGCGCGCGAGGTCGCGCGAGCGGTCGCGATCGTCGAGATCGCACTCGACGCATCGCGTGCGGCCGTCCAGGGCGCGCACGAGAACGTTGACGCGAGGCATGACGACGCGCGCGTCGGATTCTGAGGCGCGACGCGCGCGCGGCGCGGACGCGACGCGCGAGATGGCGCCCGTGACGGTCGCGCGCTACGTTCTAACGATTTGAATGACTAATGCTACGATGTGCGCCTGCGAGCGACCCGAGTTCGGGATCAGAGCGAGTACTCGCCGCGTCTTCCCGCGCGCACGCGATGGAAAAACGCTCGGATGTGGAGCGAACTCTCGGCCAAGACGCTGAGGAGGAAGAAGAACAAACCGTAGACGAAAAATCCAGCGAAAGGCTTGTCTTTGGGGAATAGGATGAAGGATGAGATCACCGTCAGGGCTTTGCGGACGGTGGTGACGGCGGTGGCGGAGGTGGCGCCGAAGTGCCTGGTGAGCGTCGAGAAGAAGTAGGCGCCGAAATAAAACGTCACCGAGCGAGCGAAGAGCAGGACGAACGCGCCCTTGACCGTGCGAAGGTACGTGATCGACCCCGAGCCTTCGAATATGACGACAAATAAGAACGCAAACACGGTACCGATGGCGTTCGTGTACAGGATATTTTCTCGCACGCCCGCTCCGTAGTTCCGCATCGCGTGCTCGGACACGTTCGTCTGCAGCGATCCCAAAAAGATCGCCACCACGGACAACCCGAATCCCAGAGCCAACTTCACGTCTTCCGACAACCCCAAAACCGCTTCCCCGTCGTTCGTCGTCGCCGTCGCCGGCGTGGGCATCGTCGCCTCGTTCGATCCCAACTCGCGCTCGGCGATTCCGAAGAACGCCACGGCGACGACGAGCAGCGACGCCGCCACCACCTGATGCGGCTTGTACGTCCGCCGCAACCAAACCGCGCTGATCGCCATCGTAAACACTAATTTAGACGATCGCAACACCGTCCCCGTGGCGTAATTAATCCATTTATAACACAGCTTCCCCACCGCGCTGTACGCCGCCAACAGCAACGCCTGCAGCGCGTACAGCTCTAAAGGCGCCTTCCGCTTCGCAAACAGCGTCCCGTCCGCGATCGAACTCGCGGACGATATCAGCGCGAACACCATCAACTCCGCCAGCGCCACCGTCCAGTAATAGTCAAAATTCGGCAGCGACTTGTACACGTATTCCTCAAAGTAGCACGACGCGCCGATGAAGACAATCGCGCACGTCCCCGCCACCGCGAACGCCGCGTTTTCCGACATCTCCGCCCCCATGAGCGCGCCTCCGTACGCGCGTCCGCCGTCCGCGGCGCGCTCGACGCCCGGCGCGTCCAGCAGCGTCTCGCGCTCGCTGCGGTCGCTCGACGACATCGCGCGACGCGCGCGACACAGAGTGACGCCGCGCGCGCGGCGTCGAGATCCGCTCGGCGCGGCGACGACGGCGTCGATGACGTCCGCGTCGATGGTATCGACGCTCGCGGCGCGCGCGAGAGCGAACGTCGCGCTCGCGGTCGTCGCGATCGCGATCGCACTCGCGTTGTTCCCGCTGCTCGCGCCGCTCGCGCTGGGCGGTTTCGTCGTCGCGCGCGCGGTGCGCAGGGACGCGCGCGAGGAAGAGGACGTTTCGGTGAAGCCCGTCGCGGGGACGGGCGGGGACGTCGCGGTGCGAGAGAGGGCGCGGGTGGAGGTTGAGGTGGCGGCGACGACGACGACGACGACGACGACGACGACGACGACGACGCCGGTGGCGCTCACGGGCTCGGCGGCGATGCTGGCGAAGATGCGGAAGAGCAGCGCGTTGACTGGAGAAAAACGCGCGACCGCGGCGCAGGGTGCGAGCACGAGCGCGAAGGATGGTGTGGATGAGACGGCGACGAACGCGAAAGCGACCCGAACGTTTATATTGCACGGCGGCGAAGCGGCGTCGCAAATCGCGAAGGATTTGGCCGCGCAGGCGGAGAAAGAGCACGGAATTGCGTTGAATGTGATGACGATGGATGATTTCAGAGACGTAGAGTTCGATAAAGAACCCTGCGCGGTGGTTTTCGTGGTCGAGACGGTAGAGAACGCGCAGCCGGCGGAAGCTGCGGGATCTTGCGTGCGCTTCTTCAATCGGAAACGTAAGGAAGGGACGAATCAGGCTATGCTGGCGGGGAAGATGTCATACGCGGTTTTAGGACTCGGTGATACAAACTTGTTACTCGATCGCCAGACGACGACGGCGAAAGATTGTAACCAGGCTGCGCAGACGTTGGATTCGGCGCTCGCCGCTCTCGGCGGCGCTCGAATCGTCCCCCGCGGCGAGGCAAACGACGCCGTGGGTTTGGACGAAGACGTTGTACCGTGGGCCAAGTTGCTTTTCCCAAAATTGTCTGAAGTTCACAAAGGGATTGAGGCGAAGAAAAACGCAAAGCTATGCTTCTTGTACGGCTCGCAGACCGGTAACGCGACGGAAATTTGCAAAAATCTCGCCGCCGAGGCGAGCGAGAAGGGGTACCCCGTGGAGGTGTGCGCGATGAATGAGGTCGAGCCAGAAGATGTCATCAAACCTGGCGCTGTGATTACGTTCGTCGTATCCAGCACCGGCGACGGTGACGCTCCGGATAACTGCGACACATTCTTCACTCGCCTCAAGCGCAAGGCAAAGAAGGAAAAAGGCGAGGGCGCCATCGGCGTCCAGTACGCCGTCCTAGGACTGGGTGATCAAAACTACAGCGCGTTCATGGCTGTGCCGCGTCAGTTCTCGCAAACGATGGAGAACTTGGGCGCGAAGTGTTTCGCTAAGCGCGGTGAATGCGACGACACACTTGGTTTGTACGAACAAGTTGACGCATGGACGAGCACGTTTTGGTCTCATCTCGAAGTCGCTCGAGGAAACTCACACAAGTTGCGCGAGGGTGAGACAATTGTGGAAGACGCTAATGCCGCCACTGAAGCTCCAAAAGGCGATTCGAAGCCACCGCAAGCGGCTGCGCCGGCGAAGAAAGTCGAAGGCGTGCCACCACTACCAATCTGCCGATCTGAAGTGCAGTGGCTGCCGAAAACGACAGAAGTGGTTGCTAATCGCGTCGCGCCCGGTCCAGATTCCGAAGGTGCATACACCGTCTCCTCGCCGTACATGGCGACTATTCACAAGCGTGAGGTACTCACAAACTTGAAATCCGATCGGCGAGTGTTGCACATGGAGTTTGATCTCGGATCAAGTGGGATCTCTTACAAGCCGGGAGATTCCATTGGCATCGTACCGCAGAACGACGCCGAGCTGGTTCGAGCCATCGTCGATCGGCTGGGTCTCGATCAAGCCGCCATTTTCACGCTGAATTGGAAGAAAGGTGACACGAATGAACACGCGACTCATCCGTTGCCGCATATTCACACCCCGTGCACGGTAAAGAGTGTGTTCACGAATTATATCGACATCACGGGATGTCCGCGTAAGTCGCTCCTTCGCGTTCTCGCCGAACACTGCGGCAACGCGGAGGAAAAAGACGCCCTCTTGCACCTTTCATCGCGTGGTGGTCGAGCAGAATACGAAACACAGATTCGCGCGCAGTCACCGACGCTATTGACGCTCTTGAACAATTATCCGAGTTGTTGTCCTCCGTTAGCCGAGCTTTTAGATGCCCTCTCTCCGCTCGCGCCGAGACTGTATTCGATCACATGCGCGCCCGAGGTGGCACCAACAACGCCGTCGGTTGCCTTCAGTGTCGTGCGGTTCCAGGTACCCAGCGGTGAACATCGCCTCGGCGTCGCCACGAACTGGCTCGACGAGATATCGGTCGACGACAAGTGCGAGCACAAAGTCCCGGTGTACATCAAGCCAAGCTTGAAGTTCGGCCTGCCCGAAGACTCGAGCGCGCCGCTAGTGATGATTGGTCCGGGTACCGGCGTCGCACCATTCCGCGGTTTCCTCCAGTCCAGACGCGCTAAAGCACAAAAAGGCGGTCGATTATCTGAAGCTATGTTGTTCTTCGGCTGTCGCAAGGCAGATGAGGACTTCCTGTACGAAGCCGACTGGAAGAGTTTCACCGCCGATGGCTCGCTGACAAAGCTCGTCTGCGCCTTTAGCCGCGAGACCGCAGAAAAGGTATACGTGCAGCACAAAATTGAAGAGCACGCCACCGAAGTCGCGCGCTTAATCTCTGAGGGCGCTTACGTCATGGTATGCGGCGACGGCGCGCACATGGCCAAGGATGTCCACGCCGCCCTCGTCCGCGTCGTCGCTCAAGCCGGCGTCTGCGGCGTCTCTGACGTCAAAGCCGCCGAGGCTCTCCTCGCCGACTTCACTAAATCCGGTCGTTACGTCCGTGATATTTGGAGCTAACGCACGCGCGTTCGTATTGTTTAGATTTTAATTTCTCATTTCATTTCATTTCATTCCACTCCACTCTCGTTCCGTTTCACCAAACTCGCCCGAGTTGGGTGTTACGCGTACACGCGCGCCCCTCAGACCCGCGCGCGCTTCGCCGCGGGCTAAAATGCGCCGTCGTGATCGAGGAAACGACCCTCCGATGGTGTCGTCGACGTTCGTCGTCGTCCTCGTCGGCGTCGTCGCCCGCGCGAGCGCGCAGACCCACGCGCACCAACACCATCGCGGCGACGGAAACTTTGTCACCTTCCCACCGTCGTTCGCGTTCGGCGTCGGAACGTCGGCGTGGCAGATCGAAGGAAACGGTGGTGATCGCCCGCGATCGGTGTGGGACGCGTTCGTGAGCGAACTAGGAGAGGAGAAGAGAGTGGAGGCGGAGCGCGGGATCGGCTTTCACGAGCGATACGCGGCGGATGCGCAAATGATGGCGGATGCGGGAGTGAAACATTTCAAAATGTCCCTGAGCTGGCCGAGGTTGATGCGCGCCGACGGGAGCGCGATCGATGAAGGGTTCGAGTATTATCAGAACGTTTTCGGGGCGCTACGCGAGCGAGGCGTGGAACCGCACGTGACGCTGTTTCACTGGGACACGCCGATGTGGTGCTGCGCCAACGAAACGATCGCGAGCGGGCGTGGGAGCGTGTGCGAAGGAGCTTGGGTGAAGGATGAAATCTTGAAAGATTTTGAGAAGTACGCGGATGCGGTGTTTAGTAGACTCGGGAAGGGGATAAAATATTGGACCACAATTAGTGAGCCAAAAACCGTCGCAGAGATGGGCTACGGTGCGGGCCTTCACGCGCCTGGGCGTCGGAGCGTGGAAGAACAACTTAAAGTGGGGCATAATATGTTGCGTGCACACGCTTTGGCGGTGGCGCTCTATAGGGAGAAATATTCCCAGTTTGGAGGGAAACTTTCAATCAATTTGAATAGCGCTTGGGTCGAGCCGGCGTCGGATTCGCCGGACGACGTGCGTGCGGCGGCAAACGCGATGGATGAAGAGCTTGGATGGTTTGCCGATCCTATTTATAAAGGTGACTATCCGGCGAGCATGCGGGCGAGATTGGGGAGCTTTCTTCCGGAGTTCACCGAGGAGGAGCGCGTGCTCGTGAAAGGGAGCGTCGATTACTTTGCGCTCAATCACTACACGTCCTACTTCGCCAAGCATGTGACCGACGCGCAAGCTTCGTCGCAGCTTGGTTTGAGCGGCAGACCTCAGCCGTGGGAGATCACACTAGAGTCAGAAAAGAGCAAGAAACCAATCGGCAAGGAGGCGCAAAGCGACTGGTTGCACATCGTGCCGTGGGGATTAGAAAAGGTTTTGCTGCACATCAAGGACAGATACGACGATCCAGCGATCATGATCTCGGAGAATGGCGTCGATATCGCCGAGAGGGGCGATATCGCGGAAACTCTGGACGACACAACGAGAGTCAAGTTTATCGATGCCTATCTCGGAGCCGCTCGCGAGGCGATGCGTAAAGGCGCAAACGTTGTGGGGTACTTTTATTGGTCGATGTTCGACAACGTCGAGTGGGTGGATGGGCGATCGAAACGATTTGGTTTGGTTTATGTCGATTACGACGGCAAGTACGGCGAAAAGATGAAGCGCTATCCAAAGAAATCTCTCGAGCACTTCTCCTCCTACATGCGAGGAGAGCACGCCGAAGAACCAACCCTCGGTGCCGCGCGCGTGCGACACTCGCTCGAAGACTCTTTCGTTCAAGTCGATCCGAAGCGTCAGGGCGAAATCTTCGCATTGCAAGGCATGGCGTTGACCATCGCCTGCGTCTACGCCGCGGCAGCGGCGTTCGCCGGCGGCGTCAAAATCGTCGAGCAAGACGTCGAGCAAGACGAACGCTCGTCCCTCGTCTGACGCCATCGCCCACGATCGACACATAGCAAACAAATTCGCTTAAACGAGTAAACAGTTGAGACTTAGCGCGCGTTGAAACAATCACATGCACGGTATTGAACGTCGCGTCACTCGCAGCCTCGCGCGATGCTTCGAGTCGCCGCCGCGCGCGCGGTCGCGCGCACCCTCGCCCCCGCGAGCGTCCGCGCCGCCCGCCCGCGCGCGCGCGACGCGCGCCGGGCGCCGTCTCGTCGCGCGGCCGCCTCGTTCGCCGCGAACGACGACGTGCGCGCGATAAAACTCGCGCCGTACTGCGAACTCCTCACGCGGTCGAACGACGCCGAACGACCGCTCGCGATATGCGTCGGATGGTTTGGAGCGTCGTTGAAACACGTGAAGAAGTATGCGGCGATGTACGTCGACGCGAATTGCGACGCGGTGGCGATCGCGCCGCCGAGCGCGGCGATGCTCGTGCCGGCGGCGGTCGATGCGTACGCCGACGTAATCCTGCGAGCGCTCGCGCGGCACGTTCGCGGAAAGTGCGTCGTGCACGTGGCGTCGAACGGAGGGTTCATTTTCGCTGGAAATTTAATGCTCAAGGCGGCGAACGGCGACGCGACGGCGCGCACGATTTTTGAGCGGACGAAGGGCGTCGTGTTCGATTGCGCCCCTGGAAATTTGCGGCCCGATATCGTGGCGCGGGCGTTCGCGGCTGTCGTTGGAGGCGCGAGCGCGACGAGTGAGCCATCGCCGTATTTCGAGGTGTTTGCGTCGTGGTTGTTAGGGAGAAGGGTTCTCAGCGAACGTTTGCTGAGGATCGATGAGTTGTGGGGCAAGGCGGGAGCGCCAGAGTCAATCTTGTTGCGTTGCCCGTCGATGTTCATGTACAGCGAAGCCGACGTACTGATTTCCCCACGCGAGATCGAGGCTTTCGCGACGCTCAGACAAGACCAAACCGGTCACAGGAGCACTCTTCACAAGTACGACGACGCTGGGCACTGCGAAATTGGCCGCGACGACTACGAAGATTACAAGAGCAAGGTGACCGATTTCTTAGAGCGCGTCGTGCATTCGGCGGCGTAGCATTTGTTGTATTATTTTCTAGATTTCTAGTCATCGCGGCGTCTAAGTTGATGTTGTTTGCGAGCGCACGCGCACGAGGTCTTTGATTTCTTTCACGAATGATGCGTTTGCGAGTAATTCTTCACACGCAACATGGATTCTGAACCGCCAGTAATGTTTGGGATTCGTTGGGTCGTTGATTGTTTCTTCCAGCGCTGGTCGCTTGGCGTATCGTTCGTCGAGCGCAAGAACGTCTTGAATCGGGAAAATAGCCAGCACGCTCGGACTTTCGATGTGCTGGGTGAGAATTCGGCGCATCACACTCGGCGTGCACGCGTCGTCATTTCCGCACTGAAACATCTCGTCGTATCGCGCACGGCGTTCGGCGTCTTCTTCCCACCACGCTCGCGTGGTCATGGTGTCGTGACAAGAAGGCGAGCAAACCGTTAAGTATGAATACGTGTGCGGGCGACCGAATTCTGAACTTTCGCCCACGGGAGGCATGCGCTGAATGCGTAAACCTAGAATACCAAGTTCATCCATCACAGGCGGCACGCACATCGGTGTGAAGCCGAGGTCTTCTCCACACACGAGCATTTCCGTCGATTTCAACAGCGCGGGTAACACTTTTCGTGCTTGCTTACGCCATGTGTTCGTTTGACGGCCGAAATAGTAATCGTTCGACAAATCTCTGAGCGCGTCTCGCATCCAGCCTTCGAGCGCTTGGAAAGACGTCGTCTCTTCGAGCCCGAACCGAGGATAGAAATGGTCGATATTCTCCACGTCTGTCAAGAGGCATCGGTTTTGAAACAGTTGCATCAATCCAGCGCGAACCAAGAGTTGTTCGTCGTTGAGATGCATCGGGAAATCTCCGCGAGGTTTCGTTGCGGCAAAAATAGCCTGTTCAGTGTCAAACTCACGTCTGAACTGCCATAATCCGCGCTGATCATCGACCTCGATCATGTATCGATACGCGATTTCGTGCACGTTTTCTCCGAAAAGCACCTCTAACTCGTGCCATTGGATATAAGGCTGCGTCAGACGATTGAGATCCCACAACCCACGCGCCGCGAGCTCGTCGCGCGTGAGCGGTAGCGACGGCCTGAACCGACCCATGCGCCCAGTTGTAGCGCTCGCGGGAAGTTCCCATATTCGGAAGAATCCTAAGATATGATCGATACGAATCGCGCTGAAGTACTGCTCCAAGTGTTGCATGCGAGCTCGCCACCAGGCGTAGTCGTCCTCAGCCATAGTTTCCCAGTTGTACGTCGGGAATCCCCAGTTCTGTCCGTTTGCATCAAAAGCATCGGGCGGCGCGCCCGTGGAAGTATCCATGCGGAACAAACGTGGGTGCATCCACGTATCGACGCTGCGTTTGTCCACGCCGACCGGAAGATCGCCTTTCAAAATGACACCCTTTGACTTGGCGTATTGCGCCGTCGTAACCAGTTGGGTGTGCAAATTGTACTGGAGGTAAAAAAAGAATCGTGTCGACTCGTACAAATCGCCTCCCGGGCAATCAATCTTGTCCAAAATTTCTTTCGAGAACGTGGCGAACACACCCCAACGCCAATGTTCAGCCGTACCGAACAAATCTCGAAGTACGCAAAAGACGCCGTACGGTCGCAGCCACGATTCATTGGCTTTATAAAACGTTTGAAAATCATCAGACGCGAGAACCTTTTCGCCGTCGGTATAATAGGCTCGACGCGCGAACGAAAGTTTCTCCTTTACCGTTGCCTCGTAGTCGATCTCTTTCAAGTCCAACGCCACGCGCGCGGCTTCGATTTCCTCCGCGAGTTCCGCCGTGACGCCGGATAGCTCTTGCACGCGCAGATACATGACGTGAAGCGCGTGCACGGAGAGCGACGAGTACGGATAAGAGTCCCAAAAAGTGCCGTACACGCACGTGTCATTTACCGGCAACACCTGCACCACGGACATCCCAGTCGTCGACGCAAAGTCCACCATTTGACGCAAATCCACAAAGTCGCCGCACCCGACGCTCTGCGCCGTGCGCACGGAGAAGACGGGAAGCGCCATTCCCGAACCTTTCCAAACCCCGCCGTGGGTGAAGACGCCATCGCGATGAATCAATCGTCTTTCTACCGCGTTTGCGACGTCCCCGTCGTCGCTCAGCGAACACTCTCGCGCGCCTCGAGCGTCCTCCACGACGTCGTCGCCGTCCCGAAGGGCGTACGAGTACTCAAACGGCAACTCGGACGCGTCTACTTGGAACTCGATCGTCCACACGTCCGTTCCCGCGCGTTTGCCGAGCGAGCGCTCACTTTTCAAAGCCGCGCACGACCCACGCACGACGACGCGCTGGGATTTCGTCGCACGAGGCGCCTTAATCTCCAACCGCACGTCTACTCCGGCGCGCCCGCGCTTCGCCGGCGTCGTCTCCCCATTCGTCTCGCACCGATCTCCCACGACTTCGTGCGCCAAATCCCCGCGTCCCACGTACTCCGGCGTCACCACGCTCGCGAACGCCTTGCGTTCGAACACGTGCTCCGCCGTGGCGCGCGAATTCCACTCGTCCGCGCACTCCACGCCTCGCTCGCCGCGCGTCCCGCGCCCGTCCTCCAACTCCAACGTCCGCACCTCCCCGTCCCACGCGATCACGTGTTCGCGCTCGTCGATCACCGCGTACCTATACTCGATCGTCCTCCTCCCGTTCGCGCTTTTCCCGCTCCCGAGCCCTCCGTCCTCCGCGCGCGTCTCCGCTCGCCACTCGAGCTCGCGTTCGCCGCGTCCCGCCCGACACCGCATCCGCAGCCCTCTCGCCGGGTTCCATCGTCCCAGCGCCGCGTCCGCGCCGCACACCACGAGATTCTCCCCCCAATTCGTCCAGTACGACGTTCGAAACGCGATCGTCGTCCCATCGCGCGCGCGCGTCGCCGTCGCGCCCGACGCCGTTAATCCGTCCGCGTCCTCGTCGGCGTCTTCGCGCCGTCGTTCCGTCGTCACCGTCGCGAGCGTCGCGTCGAGCGCGCGCGCGAGCGATGCGACGTCGTTCGGCGCGTCTCTCATCTCGCGCGCGCGCGCGATCGACGCCGCGGCGGCGAGTGACGGACGCGATTCGCGCGCGCGCGATTCGCGATCGGTCGCGCGCGGTCGGTCGTCGTATGCGCAAACAGTGAGGCGTTGGTGTTTCGGTGCCGCCGCGCCCGCGCGCGACGGCACACGTCGACGCCTCGCGCGCGAGCGATGCGCGCGACGACGGCGACGTGCGCGCGCGCGATGCGGTGCGGACTGTCCAGAGCGCTCGACGCGCGAGGGCCGGGCGCGACGCGCGCGGCGGGCGCGACGCGACGACGCGCGACGACGACGCGGCGCGCCGCCGGCGGCGGGACGACGACGGACGACGACGACGACGACGCGCGCGCGCGGGCGAGCGGGACGTCGGCGATCGAGATGGAGCGCATGGACCGCGAGGCGCGGACGTACGCCACGGCGTGGGCGAACGAACTGGCGAGCACGCTGTCGGAGGACGCGAGGGCGCTGGAGCGAAGGCTGTTCGGCGACGAAGGCGGCGCGAGCGAGCGCGGCGAGGACGAAGACGAAGACGCGAGCGAGGAAGAGACGGTCGGGACGAGCGGGAGGAAGGGGAAGGCGCGCGCGGACGCGAGAGTGCGAAGGAAGACGCGACGAGATTGGAGTAAAGTGCCGGACGAGGCGCTGCCGAGAGTCGCCGTCGTGGGACGGCCAAACGTGGGGAAGAGCGCGTTGTTTAATAGACTCACTGGAACGAAACGGGCGATCGTGTACGACGAGCCGGGGGTGACGCGAGATCGGATGTATGTGCGCGCGTATTGGGGCGAACACGAGTTCATGATGGTGGACACGGGCGGGTTGGAAAATTTACCGGCCAATCCCGAGGGTGGGCCGAAGACGGACACCGTCGGCGGCGTCGAAATCTTACCTGGGATGATCGAGGCGCAGGCCGCGGAGGCTGTGCGAGAAGCGTCTGTGCTCATTTTTGTCGTCGACGGTCAAGTTGGGCTGACGGCGGCGGATATGGATATTTTCGCCTGGTTGCGTCGCACGCACTCGAAAATACCGCTCCATCTGGCGGTGAACAAGTGCGAGAGCACGACGAAGGGGGAGGACCAAATCCTCGAGTTTTGGTCTTTAGGCGACGTTACCCCACTCGCTGTTTCCGCCATCAGCGGCACCGGGACCGGGGAGCTTTTGGATAACATGTGCGCGACTTTGCCGCCGCCTCCGCAAGTCTCCGAGGATGAAAACGCAGAGGAGGAAGATATTCCCGTCACAGTCGCCATCATCGGCCGACCGAACGTGGGGAAGAGTTCGTTGTTGAATGGTTTGGCCGGTGAAGCGCGATCGATCGTGAGCGACTTTTCTGGTACCACACGAGACAGCATCGATACCTTGGTCGAGGACAAGTACACGGGGCGAAAGTTTACACTCATCGATACGGCGGGCATTCGGCGACGAACTCAAGTGAAATCCGGCACGGATGGAGCCGAAAAACTCAGCGTCGGTCGCGCTTTGCAAGCGATGAAGCGTGCAGACGTAGTGGTGCTAGTTATAGATGGTACTGAAGGACCGAGCCAACAGGATTTTGTACTCGCCGAGCGCGCCACGCAAGAGGGCTGCGCCATCGTGTTGTGCATCAACAAGTGGGATTTGGTGGACAAGGATACGCACACGATGAACAAGTATACGGACGATATGCGATTAAAGTTGCGTGTGTTTGAATATGCCGAAATTGTGTACACGTCTGCGCTCACTGGACAGAGAATCCAAAAGATTTTAGACGCCGCGCAGGTGGCGAGCGAGAATCACCGCAAACGTCTCACCACGGCGACGCTCAACTCTGTCGTACAAGAGGCGACTTTGTGGAAGCTCCCGCCGTCGAGAAACAGCAGAAAGGGTAAGATTTATTACATCACGCAAGCGTCGATACGTCCACCGACGTTCGTCTTTTTCGTGAACGACCCCAAGCTGTTTCCGGACACGTACCGTCGGTACATGGAGCGCCAACTGAGAGAGAACATCGGCTTCCCGGGAACTCCGATTCGCTTGCTGTGGAGAGGAAAGGGCGTCGAAAAAGGGCCGAGGAAATAAATAGAAGCGATTGCGTAAATGTATTAAGATGAGAAGCTATGATCATTTTGAATAACCTGACGCGCGCGGCGGTGTTGAGCGCTTTGCGTTGTACAACAAGAATTGAATCGAAGTCGCCGTCTCGTCGCGCGACGACGCGACGAATCTTCCCTCCTCAGATGACCAGTAAGCACACGATCACCAGGGTTCCGATGGCGAGCAGATATCGCGATAGCAGCAACTGACTCGCCTGTTCCGTGCTCAATTCGTCGCTGCTCCTCAAACCCAGCAACGTCGCCAGTCCCGCCGCCGATTCCAGCGGCGGCGCGCCGCCTCCCTCGCGCTTCGCCCCCCCCCTCGCGGTGTTCGCCCCGAACCCGTACAGCGGGATCAACATATCCTTCGTCATCTCTCCCTTGCACACCGGGCACGCCACGTTATCGCCGACGCTCAGCCACGTGTTGATGCATCGCCAGCAGTACAAGTGCCCGCACGGCGTCACCACCGGCTCCCGCGCGACTTCGAAGCACACGTTGCACTCAAATTTTTCCTTCGTTCCTCCCTCCCCATCGCCTCGCGCGACGTCCGAATCGAACGACGCGCGCGACGTTCGCCTCACCGCGCCCGCGCCCCGTCTCCGCGCGCCCTCGTCCTCGCCCGCGTCTCGCGTCGTCGTCGCCCCGTCGCCGCGCCCTCGTCCCCGCGCCGACGTCGTCGCTCGCCCCGACGTCGTCGCGCTCGCGTCCGCGTCCATCGTCCCCGTCGACGCGCTCCGTCGCGACGTTTTTCTCGCCGTCGCGCGCGCCATGTCGTCGGCGTCGTCGCCGCGCGGCGCGTTCGCGACGCTTCGGATCGCGACGCGTCGGCGCGCGCCGATCGACGCGCCTCGGCGATCCGTCGCGTCGCGCGTCGCGCGCGCCGATCGAGGTCGACGCGCGGCGATCGGCGCGCGCCGAAGCGTCGCGCGCGCGCTCGTCGCGCGCGCGCGTGTGTGGACGCGCGCGACGGATTCGATTCGCCACGTCGGATGCGTGTCGCGGCGCGGCGACGCGACAGGGCGACGCGCGACGCGCGCGCGACGCGATGACGCCGACGACGGCGACGCGCGTCGCGACGCCGGCGACGCGCGCGACGGACGCGACGCGCGCGCGAGCGACGACGAGGCGCAGAGGCGAGACGGCGCGACGACGCGCGAGCGACGCGCGCGCGCGAACGACGACGGCGCGCGGCGCGAGACGCGAGAGCTTGGACGCGCGCGCGACGACGGGGACGGCGGCGAACGACGCGCGCGAAACGGCGGCGCGGCGAGGGACGACGCGCGCGAGGGCGAACGCGAGGGCGAACGCGGCGACGACGCGCGAGGACGAGACGACGACGACGAGGTATCGAATGGTGGTGGTGTCGCTCGTGGCGTTCGCGCTGATGCTGTGCAACGCGGATCGGGTGATCATGGCGGTGGCGGGGGTGCCGCTGGCGGCGGCGAACGGGTGGGGCGAACGCGCCGTCGGGTTGGTGCAGAGCTCGTTCCTGTGGGGGTACGCGCTGACGCCGCTCGTCGGCGGGATGTTGGCGGATAGATACGGTGGGAAGGTGGTGCTCGGGGCGGGTATCGCGGTTTGGTCGCTGGCGACCGTGGCGACGCCGTTCGCGGCGACGAGCGGAGGCTTGGCGCCGCTGCTCGTCGCGCGCGCGGTCATGGGGCTGGGGGAGGGCGTGGCGTTGCCGTGCATGAATAACGTCATCTCCCGGTGGGTGCCGAGGACCGAGCGTTCGCGCGCGGTGGCGATTTCTATGGGAGGATTTCAAAGCGGTTCGATGATTGGCTTGCTCGCGGCGCCCGCGCTCCTGGCGAGAGGCGGCGTTCCCGGACCGTTCATCCTCTTCGGCGCGCTCGGTTTGGCGTGGGCGGCGATTTGGCACTTCGCCGCGACGACGTATCCCAAAGATTGCAAAATGGTGGGCGCCCGCGAGTTGAATTACATCGTCGACTCTCCCGGAGGCGCGCTCACGTCGTCGTCGTCGACGCTCAAGGACGCGGCGCCTCCGCCCTTTAAATTATTGCTGTCCAAAGCCCCGACCTGGGCGTGCATCATCGCCAACTTTGTCAATAACTGGGGTTTTTTCATCCTTCTGGCGTGGATGCCGCTCTATTTCAAGCAAGTCGTCGGTCTTAACCTCAGAGAAGCCGCGTGGTTTAGCGCGCTTCCGTGGGCCACCATGGCGGCGAGCGGCGTCGTCGCGGGAACATTGGCGGATAACTTGATCAACTCTCGCGGTTGGTCGGTGACTGCGACGCGCAAATTCATTCAAGGCGTCGGTTTCATCGGTCCTGCGATTTGTTTGATCATTCTGGCCGCGTATGGAGCGCAGATGACGGCGGCGCGCGCGGTGACGACGCTCACCGTCGCGTGCGGGTGCACGGCGTTTACGCAAGCGGGATTTTTGGTCAACTTTCAAGAGATCGGCCCGAAATACGCAGGCGTGCTGCACGGCATGGCGAACACCGCGGGGAGTATCGCGGGAATGGTTGGAACGTACGCCACCGGCGCCGTGTTGGAGGCCACGGGTGGGAACTGGAGCGCCGTACTCTACATAACCGCCGTCGTCTACGCCTTGGGCGCGGCGACGTGGTTGACGATGAGCACGGGCGAGCGCGTATTTGATTGATTTAGTAATAATGCAAACAATGTGATAATATTATCATAAAGTACAACATTTGCCGAAGACCGCAAACGGAGCGATTATCGACAGCGTTCGTCGTCTTGAACGTCTCTTTCGCTCGCGCTAATACATTAGCGGCGTGTTTTCATCGGCGACTCGGTTTAAGTGGCGTCGACGTCGGACTTCGGCCACGATGAGAGCGAGGTTGAGTCCGACGGAGACGGCGGCGAGCGCTGGAACAACCCTCGAGTGGGACGGCTGCGCGTCGCCAAGCTTCCTCGAGCGGAAGGCTCCAGCGTCTGGGCGTTCGGCCCGAGCGGCGCCCAAAGACCCTGGGCGTTCTTCCCAAGCGTTCGGCGGCGGGCATGAGCAGCCGGGTGGCTGAGGTGCTGGAGGAGGGCTGGGGGGCTGAGGTGGAGGAGCAGGTGGAAATGGTGGAAATGCTGGGGGGTGCTCGCTGCCCGCCGCGCCCGGCGTCGCTAACGTCGCGAAGACCATCGCGAGCGTCGCGAACAATCGCGCGCTGAGCCAACCGTTACGAGCGCGCCGCGTCGTCGCGCGCGCCATCGTCGATTCCGATCGGCCGAGTTGATGAAGCGATAGATCGTGTCACGATCGCACTCGTCCGAGGCGTTCGCGCCGGATCGTCGCGCGTCGAGACGTGACGATTGCAGCGCGTCGCTTTGATCGGCGGCGCCACGTCAGACACATGGGTTATGGGGGCCTATTTAGCCTATTTACGTGCCGGTGCGCGCGTTTGACGATCGGTTGGTTGACGATTGATGGCGAGCGCGCGTTCGATTGATTCGAAGTAGTGATGCTCATTATTTTCGTTCGAAGGGACATGGATCTTTCGCTGGGAGGTGGTGTTGAATGAACACCAATTTTGCGCGGTTGACCCGCACAATTGGTTTAAAGACAACCGAGTTTAAAGCTCAGCGGTCTATACTTTTTCTTTTTTGATTGTTTGTTTGAGAGTGAAACACCTTAGAAAGGATACGTCACCGGGCGCTTACGCGCGCTCACCTCGGATGCGGCGGGCGAGTTGGACGTCCTTCGGCATGATGGTGACGCGCTTGGCGTGGATGGCGCACAAGTTCGTGTCTTCG